>Ga0265296_1000262_pt1 | contig 94698 bp, 108 predicted proteins | sample MunlanPumphouse1_FD_189073 | JGI IMG/M metagenome (GOLD analysis project Ga0265296, IMG submission 189073) | Groundwater microbial communities from a municipal landfill in Southern Ontario, Canada - Pumphouse #1 | ecosystem: Environmental > Aquatic > Deep subsurface > Groundwater | place...
CGATGCATTTTTTAGATACTCTACTAATTGGCTCCGGGGGTAGGGATCGAACCTACGACCAATCGCTTAACAGGCGACCGCTCTACCGCTGAGCTACCCCGGAATGTATTTAGTTGATGAAAGAACTTTCATTATCTTAACAGAAAATTAACAAAAAACAAAATATCTTAATATATGATATAATTAGTTAAACAACTCTTTTGAGGAGGTATTAAGATGGAAAGGATAAAAAGATTTCCTTGTCCAAATTGTAAAAAAATTACTGACGGGGATGTAATTTCTAAAACAAGAGGACAAAGGAATCAAGATGTTACAATAGTAGAAGTAAAAGTAGATTGTTGTGGAGTAAAATTTACAGAATACTACACTAAATTTGACCTCCATCATTATGGTATTAAAAATATTGGGGAAGTTGTTCTTTTAAATAACTAATTTTAAAACCTTTTATCTACGGTGGCCAAAATGAGCAAAGGGAAAAGAACGGACCATACTGAATTGAAAAAAAATGGTTGGTTCCAAAAAAATGGCACAATGGACGGTTGTGAAATATGGATTAATAATAGTCTTGTTGCTTATCTTTATTTTGACCCGGTAAAAAAAGTCGTTAGAGATGTAATATACGTTTAATGAATTATTTTTTTAAAATGTCCCGAACTTTCGGGGCATTTCTTTTTTGTTTAATTTAAGGTATATTATAAAGAAGATTATTAATAATAAAGAAAGACAATTTTATGGCAAAAAGAAGCACCACGTTAAGTCCCAAGAAAAAATCAAAGCACTCTCGCAAGACCAAAAAGCGATTAGCAGTCAAGGAGGTTATGTTAGCTAAAAAAGCTGCAAAAAAGAAATTTAAATCCCAGTAGTAGAGCAAAGCTCACTACGGGACAGGTAAAATTTTTATGAAGTCAATAATTAAATTTTTTGACAAACTAGAAGATAAAATAAGAGGGAAGTTAAGTCACTATCCGATTTTTTATGCTTTTATAGGTGGTGTTGGGGTAGTAGTTTTTTGGCGTGGAGTTTGGCATACAGTAGATTTTTTTACAGAAGTTATTTTTTCTTACCAACTAAATGGGTCTATTGATATAGGATCTTTACCTTGGTGGGATGGTCCATTGTCTTTGTTAGTAGGGAGTGTTCTGCTTTTATCGACTGGTCTGTTTGTTTTTGATTTTATTGGTAGTCAGGCAATAATTTCTGGACTGAAAGGAGAAAAAAGATTAGAAGAAAAAACAGAAGAAGAAATAAAAACAGAAACTGAAGTAATAAAAGGCATCGAAAAAGAAGTTAAAGAAATATCGGAACGTTTGGATGAAATTCAAGAGGACCTTGAAAAAAAATAATAAAAAAGTTATAATATATACATTATGGAAAATACAAAAAATTATGGTGTTTGGATTATTAGCGTAGTATTGTTAGCTTTTTCTGCCGTTTTTTTCCTTTCTGCACAAGACTTTTCTAAACAAGGTTCTTATGTGGAAGTGAAAGGGTTATCAGAAAAAATTGTAAAGGCTGATGTAGCTATTTGGTCAATTAATTTTGAAGTTAAATCAAACAACGTAGATACCTTATATGCCGATATAGACAAGAATGTTACGACCATTAAGTCATTTTTAATAGGGAAAGGTTTCGAGGCTTCGGAAATAAATGTTGCTCCGGTAAATATTTATCAAGATACTTACAGAGACGCATTATTTAGATACAATTCAAGCACTCAACTTTCCGTTTATACAAAAAAAGTGGATGCAGTTAAAGCAGCCTCCAAAGAAACTTTAGTTTTAGTAAAAAATGGAATTGTAATGAATCAAAATTCTATCTCCTTTGAATTCTCAGATATCAATAGTATCAAACCAGAGATGTTAGCCGAAGCTTTGAAAAATGCCAAAGATACTGCACAAAAAATTGCAACTGAATCAGGCTCCAGTTTAGGTGGCTTGCATCGCGGAAACCAAGGAGTGTTTGATATTACTGATAAAGATCCAGGCTCACCTGAATACAAAAAAATACGTTTAGTTTCTACTGTAAGTTTTTTAATTAAATAAATTACAAAAGGGTAAAAATCAATTTCTATAAAGCAATCTATCTGGCGAAGCTTCGCCAGCGAACTGCTCGTCATTCAAGAAAATAATAAATAGAGTACTATTTTTATTTTCTAAACTCCTGCGCAAGGCTTTCTAGAAATTATTTTTACCCTTTTGTTGAATAAAAACTCAAGAATAATGTTTTTAAGGGGTTTTGAGCTCGACGGAGCGAAAACTTCAGGATTTTTTAAGCTTCAAAAAATCCGTACCGACAAAAATATTGATTCTTGAGTTTTTATTAAGAAAAAAGTTTTTGAATTTTTTCCCAAGGAATAGCGACAAGCAAAGTGCCTAAAACCACTAATCCTAACCCGATGCCTGCTTGTAAGGTAATTCCTTCTGCCAAAACTACTACTGCTAAAATAGCAGTAAAGGTAATAGATAATTTATCAATCACTGTTACGGCTACGGTTGGGCCAACAGATAAAGCTTGATAAAAGAAAATCCAAGATAAGGCCCCACCGAGCCCTGAGAGAACTACGAAAATCCATTGTTTAGTGGAAAGGGAAGATAATGCCGTTACGGTTAATTTTCCGAATGATAATGCGGCCAAAGAAACAATAAGAGCCATGACAATACCGCGAATGGCAGTGAGTAAATTTGCATCTACCCCTTTTAATCCCAGTTTGGCAAATATTGTCCCCGCACTTGCCATAACCGCTCCCAATAAAGCATATATTATATACATCGATTAATTATAGCAAAACTAGCCATTTTTGCTATACTTAATAAATGAATTCCGAGACTAAAAATTGCCAAAACTGTAAGCAAGATTTCGCGATAGATTCTGAAGATTTTAATTTTTATGAAAAAATAAAAGTCCCTCCGCCAACTTTTTGTCCAGAGTGCAGAAGAATGAGAAGATTTGCGCAGACCAACGAAATAGTTCTCTATAAAAGAAAGTGTGATTTAACTCGGAAAGACATTTTTAGTATGTATCCTGAAAATACATCTTTTCCTGTATATGAAACTGATGCTTGGTATTCTGATGAATGGGACCCATATGAATATGGGATGGATTTTAATGAAAACAAACCATTTTTAGAACAATTTTTAGAACTTCAAAATAAAGTGCCGAGAATGTCTTTAGTTAAACAAGGTGAAAGTATAAACAGTCCTTATACTCATAGAGTTAGTGGTCCTAAAAATTCTTTTATGGTATTTCGATCTTCTTATCCCGAAGATTGTTTATATGAATATAACGGCAAGTTTTCAAAAAATTGTGTGGATTGTTCGTGGGTTTTTGATTCACAAATATGTTATGAATGTGTAAATATCAAAAATTGTTACAATCTAAGGTTTAGTCAAGAAAGTAACGATTGTCGGGATTCTTATTTTTTATATGCATGTAGAAATTGCTCTGACTGTATCGGATGTGTAAATTTAGTAAATAATCAATATTGTATTTGGAATAAAAAATATACTAAAGAAGAATATTTTAAAAAATTAAAAACTCTAGGTCTCAATACGCATTTTGGGATAGAAAAAATGAAAAGAGAATTTGAAGTATTTCGAAAAAAGTTTCCGATTAAAGCTATGGCCACCATAAAATCGGAAAAAGTGTCCGGCAATTGGTTTTCTAATTGTAAAAATGTTCAGCAATCTTTTGATTGTATAGAAATAAAAGATGGCAAATACTTGTTTATGGTTTTTGGAGGGGAAGATTGTATGGACTATTACGAATGGGGGAACAAAGCTGAACAAATTTATGAATCAGTAAATTGTGGGTTAAATATAACCAGATTATACTTTTCTAATCAATGTTGGAGTGGAGCGACCGATTTATATTATTGCAATACTTGTCCTGGTGCTAAAGATTGTTTCGGTTGTGTTGGACTAAAAAAGGGAGAATATTCAATTTTAAATAAAAAATATTCAAAAGAAGAATATGGAATATTGAAAGAAAAGATAATAAAGCAAATGACAGAAGTTCCTTTTATAGACAAAAAAGGCATTAAATATTATTTTGGTGAATTTTTTCCGGTAGAATTTTCAGATTTTGGCTATAACGAAACTATTGCTAACTATCATTTTCCGTTATCTCGAGAAGAGGCTTTATTTAAGGGATACAAATGGAAAGACAAAGAAAAAACCAATTATAAAATAACACTCAAACCTGAAACTTTGCCGGAGACTATTCCTGAAGTTGATGATTCTATATTAAATGAAGTGATAGAATGCGAAGAGAAGGATAATCCAGAATCTACAGGAGCTTTCAGAATTACGGTTAATGAATTGCAATTCTATCGGAAAATGGATTTACCATTACCTAGGGCTTGTTTTAATGTCAGATATTGGAGGAGGATGAATAAGCGTCCCAAATTAAAAATTATGAAAAGATATTGTACAAAATGCGATAGAGAGGTAGATACAGTTTATAATGAAGAATATGCGCCAATCATTTTTTGTGAAAAATGTTATCAGCAGGAGGTTTATTAAAGTACTACAATATACTGTAGTAAATTAAATTATGGAGAGTAAAAGTGAAAACAAAATATGCCAGAACTGCAAAAAAGACTTTATTATCGAGCCAGATGATTTTAATTTTTATGAAAAAATAAAAGTCCCTCCACCGACTTTTTGTCCGCTTTGTCGAGCACAAAGACGAATGGCTTGGCGTAATGAGACCAGTCTTTTCAAAAGAAAAAGTGATTTTTCTGGTGAAGAGATTTTTTCTGCCTTTTCTCCAGAGGCTAAAGTAAAAGTATATGAAAAAGATGTTTGGCTTTCGGATATATGGGAGCCAATGGATTACGGGAGAGAATATAATTTTTCGAAATCATTTTTCGAGCAGTTTGGACAATTTTTACAAATAGTACCATTGAAAAATTTGAACATTATTCGAGGGATAAATAGTAATTATAGTAATAATGCAACTGATCCTAAAAATTGCTATTTAGTTTTTAATAGTAAAGGTGCCGAGGATTGTATGTATTCTAACGGAGCCACTTCCATTAAAAATTGTATTGATACCTCTAATTGCTCAAAGAGTGAAGGATGCTATGAATCTTTCTGGTTAATTTCCTGTAATAATACATTTTTTTCTTCTCAATGTTCAAACTCATATGACCTTTATTTTTGTCGAGATTGTTCCAATTGTCATGATTGTTTTGGTTGTGTCGGATTGCGTGGTAAAGCTTATTACATTTTTAATGAACCCTACAATAAAGAAAAATATAAGGAAAAAATAAAGGAATTTAATATTTCTTCATACAAAAATCTCCAAAATATTTTAAAACAGGCAAAAGAATTCTTGAAGAAGTTCCCAAAGAAATTTATTGAGGGATATCAGAATGTAAATGTAAGTGGGAATTATATCAGTAATTCTAGAAATGTCCGTGATTCTTCCTTAATTAGAGATGGAGAGAATCTTCGTTATTGTCAATATGTTCAAGAATTACCTGGTAGTAAAGATTGCTATGATTACACTGCCTGGGGAGATTCAAATGAACTAGTTTATGAATGTTCAGCTTGTGGAAATGGGACAAATTCAATTAAATTTTGCTACAATGTCCAGGAAAATTCCCACGATGTTGAGTATTCATACATGTGTAGTGGTTCCTCATATCTTTTTGGCTGCATTGGTCTTAAGAAAAAACAATATTGTGTTTTTAATAAACAATATACAAAAGAAAAATACTTACTATTAGTTGAAAAAATTAAAAGACAAATGAACGAAATGCCTTTTGTCGATAAGAAAGAACGAATATATAAATATGGTGAATTTTTTCCGATTGAACTTTCGCCTTTTGCTTACAATGACACAATTGCCCAAGAATTTTTCTTAAAAACCAAAGAAGAAACAGAGCAAGATGGTTTTCTGTGGCGAGATCAAGTTGAAAAAAATTATATTCCGACAATTAAGGCAATAAATTTACCAGATGAATTAAAAGAAGTGGGAGATAGCGTTTTATCTGAAATTATTGAATGTATCCACGGAGGAAAATGTAATGATAAATGTACGAAAGCCTTCAGGGTTACTGAAAGAGAACTTCAATTTTATCGTAAAGCTGATATACCATTACCGAGGCTTTGTCCAAAATGTAGACATTCCGAACGTATAAAACAGAGAGCTCTACTTGAAATAGTTCATAAGAAATGTGCATGTGGTGGTTTATATTCTGAAAATGGAATTTATAAAAATACCGCCTTACATTTCCATGGACAAGAAAAATGTCCCAATGAGTTTAAGACAAGTTATACTGACAATGAAGATATTTTGTATTGCGAAAAGTGTTATCAGCAAGAGGTTTATTAGTCTTTGCTTAGTTTATTAAATATGCAACTAAGTGATTATCATCAAAAATATATAAGTTATTCAGATGAAGAAATTCGGAATCGTGTTAGAGAAAAAAGAGACGAACTCTTCCTTATTTTTGAACAAACAAAACTTAATACAGAAAGTGGCACAGTAAGAATTGCGGTATTGGGTTGTGGTGATAAGAGATTTATAAAGTATCACAAAAAAATTTTTCAAGAATTTATTAAACGACCTATAGAAATAACGACATTAGATATTACTGTTGATCATCTCAAAGGTGGTGAAAATGTTATTAAACATGATTGCACATTATCTTTACCGAATGTTCCTTTTGATATTACCTATGCTCATGTTCTACTAAAATTTATTGAAACGGAAAAACAATGGGATTTAATAAAAAACTCTTATGATTCTTTAAAATCTGGTGGATTTGCAATATATGTGATGGATAAGGGGGATTATGAAATAAAAAAGAAACTATTAGCAAATGGACAATTTTCTGTTCCATTAGATAGATGGAAAAAACAATTAAGTCAATTAGGTATAGAATATAAAGAAATACCAATAAAATACGGTTTAGCTTTTATAATTTTAAAACATTAGAGATGAAAAACAAAAAAGTAAAAAAAATAGTGGCAGTTAGTGGGGGATTTGATCCGCTGCATATTGGGCATATTCGTTATATGCAAGAAGCGAAAAAGTTAGGAGATAAATTGATAGTAGTTATTAATAATGATAATTGGAAGAAGCAAAAAAGAAAACATGTTTTTATGCCTGATTACGAACGCAAAGAAATTATAGAAGCTTTAGCTTGTGTGGATGAAGTAATTATTTCTGGACACTCTAAAAATCTAAAAGGTCCCAAAAGTATGAGCGTGAGAAAAGAATTGCTTAAAATTAAACCGCATATTTTCGCCAACGGCGGAGACAGGAATGAAGAAGACGCTAAAAATCCAAACTCTTCCCAGTATTATGATGTAGAGATGTGTAAAAAACTTGGCATTCAAATGATTTTTAATGTAGGAAAAGGGGGGAAAATAAGGAGTTCTTCTAAACTCTTGAAAGAATATTCTAAGAAAATTGGAAAATGATTATTGGTTAATAATTCTTTTTGGGTTATAATTCTATTATGTTTTTTTTAACCAGACATGAAAGTGGGCCGGTTTTGACTCCTGATAGTGCTTTGTCGTGGGAAAAAGAAGGGGTATTTAATCCTGGTATAGCACGTATAGGGAATGAAGTGGTGATGTTATATCGTGCTGTTGGCGAAACTGAAGCATACATTTCACGACTTGGTCTTGCAAAAAGTAATGATGGAATAGCTTTTAAACGCGCCTCGACGGTACCAGTTTTTGAACCTAAGGAATCATTTGATATGTGGGCTACAGAAGATCCACGTATTACTAAAATTGAAGATGATTTTTATATTACTTATGTTGCTGTAAAAGAACAGATTATGCAGAATGGTAACCCGTTTCCTCGTTCTACTCCTATTGATACATCCACTGCTCTTCTTAAGACTCGTGATTTTGTGTCATTTGAAAATCTTGGTATCATCTCTCCCAAAAATTCAAATGATAAAGATGTAGTTCTTTTTCCTAAAAAAATAAAAGGACGATATTGCATGTTGCATCGTCCAACTTTTTGGGACAAACCTTGGTATGAAGTTTTGAAAAATAATAAAAAAATTATTGATTTACCTTATAAAGTTGAAACATTGCCGGAAAATCCAGGTATTTGGATAGCATGGTCAGACAATTTGAAAGATTGGACAGACCATCAAGTACTTTTATATTCTTCCCACCACGGAGATTCCAAAATTGGTCCTGGACTACCTCCGATTGAAACAAAAGATGGTTGGTTGGTTATTTATCATCATGTGATAGAAACTAAAGACAAAGATTCTTTTTTTTATTCAGTACGCGCAGCCTTGTTTGATATTGGAGACCCTACTCGTTTAATTGGAAGACTTCCTTATGATATTTTAGCGCCTGAAATGCCTTATGAGAAAGAAAAAACTTCTAGTATTGTTTTTCCAACAGGTGGGTTTGTAGTTGATGATACTCTTTTTGTTTATTATGGCGCTTCGGATCGTTATGTTTGTTTGGCTACTGGCTCACTCTCAGCTCTTTTGCTGGAAATAAAACAAGCCAGTAAATAAGTTATAATGTCTATTTTTAAAAAAAAAGAAGTGAAAGAAAAAAAAGTATGTGTTGTCTATGTGACTACATATCCTCCGCGTGAGTGTGGTATTGCCACTTTTAGTGCCGATTTAATTAGTTATTCCGATGAACTTTTTTTAGGGGAGATAGAAACAAAAGTTGTTGCCATCAATACAACATCGATTCCAAAGCGTAATTATTCTTCGAAAGTTTTATTTGAAATTGTTGATAACGATAAAACAGATTATATATTAGCTGCCGAGAAACTTAATGCTATGGACGAAGTCAAAATTGTTTCTATCCAACATGAATTTGGAATTTTTGGTGATAATTATGGAGAAAACCTGATTCTCTTTTTGGAGAAATTAAAAAAGCCCGTTGCTATTACTTTTCATACTGTTTTACCATACCCAGTAGATGAAATGAAATTAATTATGGAAAAGATAATAGATAATGCAGATCGATTTGTTGTTATGACAGAATTATCGAAGAGACTTCTTATTACCATTTATGGAGCACCTGAGGAAAAAATAAAAATTATTCCACACGGTATTCATCCACAATTATACGAAGATACGACAAATGCTAAAAAAATATTGCAATTGGAAAATAAATTAGTATTGACAACTTTTGGACTTCTTAGTCGCGGAAAGGGTATTGAATATGCCATAGAAGCATTGCCACGGATTATAGAAAAATATCCGAATACTATTTATTTAATATTAGGAGCAACACACCCTATCGTACTTAAAAATGAAGGAGAAATATATAGGAATGAACTCATTGCACAAGCTGTTCGATTGGGAGTACAAGAACATGTTGTATTTCATAATGAATATTTGTCAATTAAAAATTTACTTACTTTTCTACAAGCAACGGATATTTATCTTTCACTTTCACAAAATCCTGATCAGGCTGTTTCAGGAACGCTAACATATGGACTTGGCGCTGGACGTGCCGTAATTTCTACTCCTTTTATGCAGGCCAAAGAGATTATAAATAAAGAAGTGGGAGTACTGATTGATTTTAATGATCATAAGAGCATTAGTGAAGAAGTCTTAAAATTATTTGATGATAAAGAACAATTACTTAATATGGGTAGATCAGCGTATTTTTGTACTAGAAATATGACATGGCCAAATGTGGCACTTTCCTATATGAGCATGTTTTCATCTTTATTCCCTTCAATTTCAGAAAAAAATAAATACATGCTTCCGATTAAAATTGATCACTTAAAAAAATTAACAGATGATTTTGGAGTGTTGCAATTTGCTTCGTTGCATAATCCCGATCCTAAGTGGGGATATACCCTCGATGATAATGCCCGAGCGCTTGTAGTTCTTTGTTGGTATAATACTTTGCAATCTTCTACTGAAATAGAATCAATGTTAGATATTCTTTTTGATTTTATTGAACGAGCCTCAAAAGATACAGGTGGATTTATTAATTATTTCACTCTAGATAAAAATGCTCATTATGAACTTAATGAAAATCAAAATTTAGAAGAAACTAACGCTCGAGCACTATGGGCATTAGCGGTATTAGAAAAAAGTATAGCGCCATCTCTTTTAAAATTACGGGCGCGTACTCTTTTTGAAAAACAATTTTTATTACATCAAAACGCTACTTCTCCTCGAGCGGCGGCATTGTGCATAAAAGCTTTTGCAGAATATATTTCTAGTGATAAAAATAATCCTAATATTTTAAACCAGATAAAATGGTATGCTGATTTTCTTGTTGATTTGTTCCAAAGGACAAGTGACGATAAATGGCAATGGTTTGAAGAAACTCTCACATATTCTAACGCTCTATTGCCGGAGGCATTACTTGTTGCCTATACTATTTCTAAGAATCCTTTATATTTTGAAATAGCGAAAGCCTCACTTGATTTTTTACTGGAACAATCATTTGAAGGAGACATTTGTGTGCCTGTGGGACAAGCTGGATGGTTTAAAAAAGGTAATTTGAAAGAACGTTTTGATCAACAACCAGAAGAAGTTTCTGCTTTAGTACTTGCCCTTCATAGAATGTTTTTAATTAGCGGTGATTCTTTTTATCATAGAAAAATGGTATTAGCTTTTGATTGGTTTTTGGGGAATAATTTATCTCATCAAGTAGTTTATACGCATTTGACCGGAGGTTGTTACGATGGAATTATAAAGGGCGGAACAAACCTTAATCAGGGAGCTGAATCAACCATTTCTTATCTTCTTGCTCGATTAGTGTTGGAAAGTAAAAAAATAGATTAAAAAATTATGGTATAATAGAAGAATGAAAATCAATCTAAAAGGTAAAAATATAGATATTACGGAAGCTATCCACGACTATGTTCAAAAGAGAGTTACTAATTTAGAAAAATTACTTTCTACCATTGAAGCTGGAGGAGGGGAGGTTATGGTTAATTTTGAAGTAGGGAAGAGTACCAAGCACCACAAAGGCGGTGAAGTTTTTCATTCTGATTGTTTGATTAATATAAATGGAAAAAAATTCTATTCTAGTTCCGATAAAGAAGATTTGTATCAAGCGATAGATGAAATAAAAGAAAGTCTTTACGAAGAAATTAGAAGATTCAAAGACCGCAAACAAACCTTATTCCGACGCGGAGCCTCCAGTGTCAAAAAAATGCTAAAAGGTCTTTCCAAACGAAATCCTTTTACCTCGAAATACTAAATATACATAAATTCTGCTATCGCTAGATATGTGTATAAAATAGCCTTATTTTATATGGTTCTTTCTGCTATTGACTTTTGTATTCAAGTATGCTATACTTTACGCAGATTTAAGATCGTTGAAAATACTCTGATTTTTCCCTTTATTTGCTAAGTTTATTACATTTGTAGTTAATTTAGTTAATAAAGGGAAGCCGAAAACTTATAGAGTAGGCAAAATAAAATCGGGAGTCATATTATGAAAAATAGTGCTATCAGATTGTTTGGTCTTGTATTGGTAATTACCGGTGTATATGTTTTTATTACTCTTATTCATTGGTATAATTACCTTGATAATTCTTTCTTTGATAATGTTTGGGAAGGGACAAAGAAAAGTTCTCTGGTCACTTTCTTGTGTGGTATCTTTTTTGTAGGTTTTGGGATAATACTTTACAAGTTCTCTATTGATCTCTTTAACAATTTTGAACGCAAAGTAGTTCTTACGTTGGGGTTTTTATCCCTATGCTTTGGTTTAGTTTTTATTAACATCTGGCATCTTTACCTTACATACAATACCACAATGGCATATGTCTATAATTTCCCCCCAGTATGTTATATAATAACTATTATTATACTAACAGTACCCGGAGTGCTATTGCTGACAACAAAAGATATAAAAGTTTGATTTTCAATTCGCTTTAGTGGAAGATTCGTCATCTACTAGGGCGAATTTTCATTTTTAGGTGGTTTTAATTTTTATAATTTACTTCTTTCCCTCCTTCGGGAATGATTTTTTTGATTACAAAAAGATTATTTTCTAGTATGGCGTCAGTGATTATTATTCTTTTGTTTCCTAAAAAGAAATAAGTTCTGGGCCAAGTGGCATAGGCGCGGAATTTGTTATAATTTTTTATTGGGTCGTCGTTTAAATCTATCAATCCATCTTCTTTTTTTATTTTTTTACAGTATGTAGCTTGAGATTCGTCTTGTTTTTCTCCCCCTGCGAAGGGGGAGTGGCCAGAGGCCGAGGGGGTCTTTAGGGTTTTCACCAAAAGTTCTCCTCCAATTTTTATTAATCTTTTTCTTAATTCTCCTGCTTTTTCGTCGGGACCGATTTCCACTTTTTCTTGAGCGATAATTGGTCCGGTATCCATTTTATATTCCATTTTTTGAATAGAAATGCCTGTTTCTGTATCGCCATTTAAAATAGCTGATTCTACCGGCGAAGCTCCGCGATATTTTGGTAGTAATGAATAATGAATATTTATAGAACCAAGTTTTGGCATATTTAAAATATTTTCAGGAATAATTTTTCCATAAGCCACAACCAAAAACAAATCCGGCAAGGATTCTGCTTTTATCGAGTCGCTGTTCCCGAAGTGACACTTCTGGGAAAATTCCTGAAGTGTCACTTCTGAGAGAGATTCCGGTTGCAAATATGGGATATTATTTTTCATCGCCCAAACTTTTACTGGTGGGGGAGTTATGAGCATTTTACGTCCCTGGGGTTTGTCCGGCGCAGTAATAATAAGCGATGGTAGATAACCATTTTCTTTCAAAATCTCCAAAGTCTCACTTGCCACATCCGGCGTTCCCCAGAATACAAAATTTAGTTGTTTATTGTTTTTTTGCATATTGTTGTATAATTAAAGGAGTAAAGTAATTATATACTTTGTTTTTGTAATTTACAAAAAATGACATTATTAGTTTAATATTATAAATATATGGCATATTTGAATGAATCTGGAGAGACAATTGCTTGTACTGTACCCACTTCTGCACAAATAGAGAATTTTTTTTCTATTTGGTATGTAACATTATTACCACTAGTAGTATTAATTGCAATATTTTTTGTTTTAAAAAAGTATGTAAAAAATAAATTCTTCTTGATTATATACTCAATATTAGCAATACTTTTATATATGTACTGGATTCCATTTACGTTTTTAGGTTGTGCCTAATTTTTTATTATATGTCAAAAAAATTAAAATATTTTGGAATTACGATAATATCACTTTTTGTATTATTAATAATCTCTGCAAAAACTAATTCATCACTTACCTGGTTTTTTATGGGGCGAGATGAAGTATTAAGAGGCGCTGGAGATGTATTGCTTATATTATTTGTTGTAATTCCATTAGCAATATTATGGTTAATATTATTTTTATATCAAAAATTTAAAAAATAATATTATAAGCTACTTCGGTAATTCTTCTTTAATATCCTTAGCATGGTCGATGAAAAGTACTCCTTTCAGGTGGTCTGTTTCATGTTGAAAAATCTGAGCCAAAAGACCAGAAGCACCTCTTTGAAATTTTTTGCCTTTTTCATCATAAGCCGTAACCATCGCCTTCTTTGATCTGAAAGTTTTTCCGTAGAGCCAACGGACAGAAAGACAACCTTCTGGCATCCATTCTTTTTCTTTTGAGAGTTTTGAAATTTTTGGGTTAATAAAAACTAAATCTTTAGGTACTTCTTTTTGGGGTATTTTTTCAAACTCTTTTTTTCCTCTAATAAAATCTTTATGAAAAATCTTTCCAGAAACAACGAAGATTGAAAGGGGATAACCTATTTGTGGCGCCGCAATAGCCACTCCATCGCTTTGACTTTTTAAGGCCGAAGACATCTCTTTTAGTATTTTTTGTATTTTAAGAGTTTTAATTTCGCCTATAGGTATATCTTTTGTATTTTGGCGCAAAACTCTATTTTCTTTTTGAACTATCTTTTGCATTAATCTTTTATGATTTCTTATATAAAAAATTTTGAGCTTCCCGAGGGTCCCAACCCGTACTCGGGGAAGGGCGCAGGGACGAAAAATTTTATATATGAGGAATCATTATTTTATTTCTTTTAAATATTCTAAAAGATTTTTTAATTTCACAGTTTCCTGGGAACGATTAGACATATCTCGTACAATTACTGAATTTTCAATAGCTTCTTTTACTCCAAAAATAAGAGCATAAGGAACGCCTAATTTTTCAGCGATAGCTAATTGGGAACCGAGACTATCTTTAGAAATAGATTGAGCGATAGGAACATGCGCTTTGCGCAAGATATCAATAATATTTAAACTTTTTAATTTTGCTTCGGAGCCAAGTTGAATAAAATAAATTTTTGGCTTTTTCAAAATACGAGGAGAAAGTTTTTTGTACCAAGGAGATGAAATAATTCTATCTACTCCAATGGAAAAACCAACCGCTGGCACATCTTTTTTACTGCCAAGTTGTCGCGCTAGATAATCATATCGTCCGCCTCCAGCTAATGTTAATGGTGTTCCTTCTTCTCCTCCATCTTGTTCAATTATCTCAAAAACTGTGCGAGTGTAATATGAAAGCCCTCGCACCAGATTTTTATTTATATTGTATCCAATATTCATTTCTTCCAGATATTCCAACACTTCCTTGAAATGTTTTTTACAAGGAGCGCAAAGGAAGCTTATGGCATCAGGCGCGTTTTCATTTACTTCTTTTGTCTTTTCTTCTTTAGAATCTAAAATGCGAAGAGGATTTGTTTTTAATCGCTCACGGTCAATATGAGCTAGACTATTTATATGTTTTCTGTAATAACTGGTAAGTTCTCTTAAATAAATATGTCGGCATTCTTTATCTCCGATTGAATTAATATCAACCGAAAGATTTTGCGCTCCGGCTTCTTCCAGAATACTCATTCCGACTTTTATCACCAAAGCATCTACGATACTTTTATCGCTACCTAAAGAATCCAAATCAAATTGCCAAAATTGTCGATAACGTCCGCGTTGAGGATTGTCATGTCGAAAAGCTGGAGCATATTGATAAAACATTACAGGCTGAGGTAAATTTTGCATCCCTTTTTCAATATAAGATCGCATCAAGCCAGCGGTTTGTTCTGGTTTCAAAGCCAGATGGTCTCCACCTTTGGTTTTCAGAGTATACATTTCTTTATCTACAATATCTGTTCCTTCGCCAATACCGGAAGTAAAAACTTCTGTATGTTCTAGCATTGGAGTTTCAATCGGTTTGAAACCATAATATACAGCTACTTCTTGTGCCTTTTCAAAAAATCCTTGAAAACTATAATATTCTTCGTTAATGATATCTCTCATCCCTTTTGGAGTTGAAAGATTTTTTGTTTTGGCGCTTTTTGGTTTTGAATGTTGTTTTGTTTTCATTTCTTTACTCTACTTGCCTGTAATCGCCCGGCGATACTCCTATTTTACTGATAGGTAACAAACGTAAAAATACTTTTCCTATCAAAAGTTTTTCAGGTACTGCTCCCCAATATCTTGAATCAGAACTGGCAGAACGATTATCTCCCATCACAAAATATTCTCCATCTTTTAATTCAAAATGAGTTTCATTTTCTGCTTTATTTTCTACATAAGGTTGTTCTAGCACTAAACCGTCCGGATGTTCTTTGTTAATAATAGTTACGACATTTCCTTTAATATCTACTGTTTCATTTGGTAGCCCGATTATTCTTTTGATAAAAAACTTTTTCGTATCGTTAGGATATCGGAAAACTACCACATCATCTCTTTGCGGATTACTAAATCTATAAGATATTTCATCGATTATTAAATATTGTCCGTCTTCAAAGGTAGGGTCCATAGAAGCACCTGAGACAATAAACGGCTGGGCGATAAATATGCGAATAGGAATCACTATGGCTATAGCTATCACAGCAAAACGCACTAATTCCCAAAACGACTGCTTATCAAACTTTTCCTTTATTTTTTGTTCCATTTAGATATTTTAACACAAAAAAGTCTTGACACGAAGGGGGGATTTGTTTCTTAATACAATAGACCTCACCCCTTCGCCCCTCTCCATAATTTAAATTATGGAGAGGGGAAGTTCCGACTTATGTCGGAACAGGGGTGAGGTGTGTTATAATCAAAAAATGAGACTAATAGTCGGTTTAGGAAATCCAGGTAAAGAATATGAAAATACCAGACATAATACTGGCTACATTGTGCTTTCTTTGGTAGAAAAAAAATTAGATCTTAAAGACAAGATTAAATTTGTTTATCCAGATAAATTTATGAATAACTCTGGCAAAGTGGTTGCCCCTTTAATAAAATCTAAAAAAGACTTGAAAGATTTAGTTGTCATTTATGATGATATAGATTTACCAATAGGAAAGATGAAGATTTCTTTTAATAGATCATCTGGAGGTCATAATGGTTTAGGTTCTATAATTAAAGCATTGAAGTCTGAAGAATTTTTACGCATTAGAATCGGAACTTCACCAGCTACGCCGTCTGGAAAAATAAGAAAACCAAAAGGGGAGAAAGATGTTTTGAAATTCTTGCTTGGTGAATATAAAAAATCAGAATTAGAATCTCTCAAAAAACTTTCCAAAAAAGTTGCCGAAGCTCTAGAAACTATCTTTACCGAGGGCAAAGAAAAGGCAATGAGTTTATATAATTAAAATTTCCCCTACCCGAGGGGTAGGGGAAATTAACTTATATCTCCTTCACCGCTTCGATAATAATGCTTTTTTCGCCGTTGCGGAGAGAAACTTTACCGGAAAGAGCGATACATTTTTCTGGAACCAATATTTCTATAGATTCTTTGAAAATTGAAGGAAAAGCTACCGCTTCGATGGCACCAGTCAGATCTGAAATTTTTAAAAAAGCCATACGGTCATTTCCTCCTTTGGTAATAATTACTCTGGAAGTTTCAATAATACCAGCGATAGTTACCTGCATTCCATTCCCAAGTTTCTCTTTTATTTTTTTAATATTTACATCTCGACTTTCTAATTTTTCACGAATACGGTCAAGCGGATGTCCTGAGATATAAAGTCCCAGCAATTCTTTTTCCCAAAGTAATTTTTCCGCTTGGGTAGCCGGCGGAGAATTTTTTAATTTAAAATCTAATGTTTCTGTTTGTGGCAAACCACCAAAGAGGGAAATCTGATTTTCATTTTTATTGCCAGATTCTTTATGATACAAAAGCATATCTTCCAAATTTCCAAGTAAAATTCCTCGATCTGACCCATCCTGCCTGCCGGCAGGCAGGTCATCCATACTGCCTGATTTAATTAAGGCCTCCATTGATTTTTTATTCAAGTTTTTATGTTTGATTCTGTTTAGAAAATCTGTGATTGATTTGAATTTTCCCTGTGCTTTTCTTTCGGCAATAATAGCATCGGCAATATCGGTCCCTAGATTTTTAATAGTATAAAGTCCGAATCGTATTTTTTCGCTAGTGTTTTTTTCTTCATTTCTAATTACCGTAAATCCTCCGTAACTCTCATTGATATTTGGAGGCAAAACTGGAATATTCATATTTTTACATTCAGTAATTATTTCAGAAATTTTTTCCACATCACCTGACTCGGCAGTCAGGATGGCGGTCATATATTCCACAGGATAATTAGCTTTCATGTAAGCTGTTTGATAAGCTACCCGTCCATAACTAGCGGCGTGCGCTTTGTTGAAACCATAAGCTTGAAATGGTTCAAAAATTTTCCAAAGTTTTTCGGCAAATTCCGGAGTTTGTCCATTTTCAATAATGCCTTTGGTGAATTTTTCTCTTTGAGCGGCCATTTCTTTCGGAATTTTTTTACCAACAGCCTTGCGAAATTTATCCGCTTCTTCCCAGTTATAACCGGCTAATTCTATAGCGCAGAAAAGGAGATCATCTTGATAAACAATCAGTCCGTATGATTCACCCAAGAATTTTTTCATTCGCGGATCCAAATATTTTACTAACTTTCTGTCGTGCTTTCGTTTGATATATTCCGGAATTGATTCCATCGGTCCGGGACGATACAGAGCCACCATAGCGTTGATGTCGTGAATAGAAGTTGGTTTTAATTCTTTCAGATATCGCGTCATACCGTCGCCGTTTAATTGAAATAATCCTTCAGTTTGTCCGCTAGCCAAAAGGGCGAAAGTTTTTTTATCATCCAACGGAATTTTTTCAATATCAATATTTATATTATAAAATCTTTTTACTAAACTTATAGCATCTCCCAAAATAGCTAAGTTCCTGATTCCCAGAAAATCAAATTTCAAGAGGCCAGCATCTTCCACACTATACATATCATATTGAGTAATTATTTTTCCGCCTTTTGGATCAAATTGGATTGGTATGTATTCGGAAAGAGGTTTGGGAGCAATAACCACTCCAGCAGCATGCACCGAAATATGACGCACACATCCCTCTAGTTTTTTTGCTAAGTCAATTATTTTTTTTGTATCTTTTTCTGTTTTATACGCGTCTTTCAATTCTGGTACTATTTCTATGGCATGGTCTATAGTCATAGGCATTCCTTGTGAGCCCATTGGAATCATTTTAGAAATTCTGTCTCCGATAGTGTAAGGATAACCAAGTGCTCGAGCAACATCTCGCACAGCGCCACGGGCCATCATAGTACCGAAAGTTCCGATTTGAGCCACTTTGTCTTCGCCGTATTTTCTTTTAGCATATTCAATCATTTCATCTCGTCTATTGTCGGCGTAATCCATATCGATATCTGGCGGAGAAGGACGAAATGGGTTTAAAAATCTTTCGAAGGGAAGTTTGTATTCTATTGGGTCAACGTTAGTAATACCTAAAAGATAGGTGACCATAGAGCCGGCCACTGAGCCTCTAATGGTAGTTAAAATGCCATTATCTTTTGCATAATCCAGCAAATCATCCACCACCAAAAAGTATGGAGAATAACCTTTATCAAAAATAATTTTTAATTCATATTCCACTCTTTCTGTTATTTCTGGTGTTTCTTTTATACCCAGGTTTTTAAAACCAGCATAAGTAAGTTCTCGTAATTTTTGGTCGTAAGTTTTTCCTTCTTCGATTTTAAAATCAGGGAAAACCCAATTACCTAATTCTAATTTTAGATTACACATTTCGGCTATTTTTTGAGTATTAGTGATGGCCTCTGGTACATCTTTAAAAACCTCCAATGCTCTTTCTGTATTTAAAAAAGAAAAATCGTCATCTGAGAATTCAAATTTTGACGCCTCTTTGCTATCGCCTTGAGTGTTGATTTGTAGCAAAGTATGATGAGCTTCATGGTCGTCACTACACGGATAATGCGAATCTTGGGTGGCGACTACAGGGATGTCGTGTTTTTTTGCCAGAGCAATTAATGTTTCACGTACATATTTATCATTTTCTACGTGTGGATGACATTGGATTTCTATAAAATAATTTTCTTTGCCAAAAATTTCCTGATATTCTTTTATTATTTTTTCTGCTTTTGTTTCATCTTTATTCACAACAGCGTGAGAAAGTTCACCACCTAAACATCCAGAGAGACAAATTAATCCATCTGAATATTTTTTCAAAATTTCTTTATCCATTCTGGGTTTATAATAATATCCTTCTAGGTTCGAAATTGTCACCAGTCTTATTAAATTTTTATAACCTTCGATATTTTTTGCCAGCAGAGTCAAATGATAACGTTTATTGTCTATGCCGTATTCTTTGTCTAAACGTGACCTTTCGGCCATATAAGCCTCCAGTCCGATGATAGGTTTAATCCCTTCCTTTTTAGCCATTTTATAAAACTCAATAGCGCCATACATATTGCCATGGTCGGTAATAGCCATAGCTGGCATTTTGAATTTTTTTGCCAATTCTATTAGGTCTTTTGTCTTAGAAAGACCGTCCAAAAGGGAATAATGGGAGTGGGTATGGAGGTGTATGAATTTAGGTTTTGTCTCGTCCATTTTCAATATAATAGCACAAAAAATGAAGAATAATAAAAAATATTTTTTCCCTTAAAAATATTATTCTTCACTTTTTGACTTGCATTTTTTATGTTATAATACATTTACTATGAAAAAACTTAAAGTAGCAGTAAATGGTTTTGGAAGAATAGGTAGGGCATTTTTAAAAATTGCTTGGGATAGGTCGGAGATTGAAATAATGGCGGTAAATGATTTAGGTTCTGTAGAAAATTTTGCTTATTTATTACGTCACGATACTGTCTATCGAAATTGGAATCACAAAGTTGAAACTTCTGACACTGATTTGGTAATTGACGGCAAAAAAGTTAAATTTATTTCCGAAAAAGATACCACCAAACTTCCGTGGAAAGATTTAGGTGTTGATGTGGTGGTGGAATCAACTGGATTATTTACTTCTTATGAGAAAGCAAAGTTCCACATTGATCAAGGTGCAAAGAAAGTTGTTATTTCTGCTCCAGCTAAAGGAAATGATGGAAGTGTTAGTGGGGAGACAATATTATTAGGTATTAATGAAGAAAAATTTGGCACTTGTGATATTACTTCTAATGCATCTTGTACTACCAACGCAGCTTCTCCTTTGATTTCAATTTTACACGAAGTTCTTGGTATTGAAAAAGCTATTTTAAATACCGTGCATGGTTATACCGCTTCGCAAGCTCTTGTAGATGGACCAAGCAAAAAAGATTTACGTGAAGGTCGCGCAGCTGCCCAAAATATCGTGCCAAGTTCCACTGGGGCTGCTGTTGCTGTAACTGAAGCCTTTCCAGAATTAAAGGGATTGTTTGATGGGATTTCTATTCGTGTACCGGTGGTGGCTGGATCAATTGTTGATATTACTTTTATTTCCAAGAAAAATACTACTAAAGAAGAAGTAAATGAGATTTTAGAAAAAGCTTCAAAAGATAAAAAATGGGGAAAAATATTTACTATCACACATGAACCATTGGTATCTTCTGATATTTTAGGCGAATCACATGCTTGTATTGCCGACCTAGAAATGACTCGGGTAGTTGATGGTAATTTAATAAAAGTTCTCGGTTGGTACGACAACGAAATGGGGTATACCTATACCTTAGTAGAGCACGTAATAAAAACAGGGGAGACTATAAAATAATATGAAAGTCTATATAGGGTCTGATCATGCGGGGTTTGAATTAAAAGAAAAATTGAAGATTTTTTTAGGTAACCTGAAGTATGAAGTAATTGATAAGGGTGCTTTTAAATATGAAAAAAAAGATGATTATCCTGATTTTATAAAACCAGTAGCGGAAGCTGTTTCAAAAGAAAAAAATTCAAGAGGGATAATTTTGGGTGGTTCGGGTGAAGGTGAAGCGATAGATGCTAATAAAATTAATGGCGTACGAGCAATTGAATACTATGGTAAAAATTTAGAGATAATAAAGTTGGGCAGAGAACACAATGATGCCAATATTTTGTCTTTGGGGGCGAGATTTATTTCCGAAGATGAGGCGAAAAAAGCGGTTCAGATTTTTTTAGAAACAGAATTTTCTAACGAAGAAAGGCATATTAGAAGAATAGATAAAATTGAGTCCCAGTAGTAAAGCGAAGCTTACTACGGGACAGGTAAAAATTATGATAGAAATAATCCCAGCTATATTGCCGAAAAACTATGAAGATTTAAAAAATAAAATTGCTCTAGTGCGTGGAGCTGCTCCTTTGGCACAGATTGATATTTGTGATGGAATTTTTGTGCCGTCAAAAACATGGCCCTTTGAATCAAATTTAGATGAACATTTTCATAAAATTTTAAACGAAGAAGAGGGAATACCTTTTTGGGAAGATATAGATTTTGAATTAGATTTAATGACGGCAGACGCGGTGCAGAATTTTGATATTTACACTAAATTAGGAGCTAAAAGAATTGTTTTTCACATTGAAGCTGTTGGTGACCTGAAAGAATTTAAAGACTTTTTGGAAGGTATAGATATGTATATAAAAGAAATGACGGAAATTGGTATAGCTATTGATATAAAAACACCCTTGGAATGGATTTTTCCCATAATTAATGATGTTAGTTTTGTGCAGTGTATGGGCATAGATAGAGATGGTTTTCAGGGAGAAGAATTTGATGAAAAAGTTTTAGAAAAAATAAAGACACTAAAAGAAAAATTTCCAGACCTTGCAGTATCTGTTGATGGGGGAGTTGATTTAGAAAATGCGCCCGCGCTTGCAAGCGCGGGCGCCTCCCGCTTCGTCATCGGTTCAGCTATCTTTAATACTGACGATATTATCGGAACTGTAGAAGAATTTAAAAATCTAGGATAAACAATATGATTAAATTAATCATGTTTGATTTTGATGGGGTTATAGATAACAACTATAATTTAAATTTTGAATTGTGTTCTAAAAAATTTTTAAATATAACCGTGGAAGAACATAAAAAGCAATATGATGGTAATGTTCATCTGGAAAGAGAGAAACTAAAAGACAGAGACACAGGATTTGATTTTTTGAAATGTTTAAGTGACAGTAGAAAAGACAGAAAGATAGAAGATGAAACCAAAAATACTTTACTTAAGTTGGCGAAAGATTTTGAATTAGGAATAATTTCTTCTTGTCACGAGTATGGTATAAAAGATTATTTGAAAAACAATCAAATTGCAGATTTGTTTTCTTTTGTTTATGGATTAGAAACGCATAAATTAAAAACTTATAAATTCAAAAAAATTCTGGACGAATTGAGCGTGAAAAAAGATGAATGTATTTTTATTACAGATACCTTGGGTGATATTCTAGAGGCAAATGAAGTAGGAATAAATACTGTGGCTGTAGATTTTGGTTACCACGAGAAAGAACGACTCCAAAAAGGCAATCCACTAAAAATCATCTCCAAATTCGAGGAACTATTTGAGGCTGTAAAAAATATTTAAACAAGTTTTATCTCTTTTTCTCCTAAAAAGGTTATTTTGTCGTCTTTTATTAAAATAGCTTGGTTGTCAGTTAAAATTTTGACCGGGTAACCAGCTAGGGGGATTTTCTTTCTGATCAATTCTTCATATTCTGGAATATAATGTACGGTTGTCAGAAAAGGAACAATATTCATTCCCGTAAAATCAGTCATTCCATAGTGATCATATAAGTCTTGATGCCTCCAAAGAGACATTTCAATAGTTGGAGATACAACATAACTACCAGCACTTCCTCCAATATACACAAAACCCTGTGGCAATAATTCTTTTATCACTTTATCAAATCCACTTTCCCTGATACATTTAAGTAAATAAAAAGTACTACCGCCATTTACAAAAACACCGTCAAATTTTTTCAGAATAGATCGTAATTCAGTTTCAGTTTTACCATCAATATCTATATCTTCAAAATAACAGTTTTGTTTTCTTAATATTTCCCTTGTTCGTTCTAGATAAGAAAGGTCATTTACCCCTTTCCTTTAGAGGCAGTAATTATTTGTGCAATTTTAAAGTTTTTTAATGATCTGCCTAATATTTTTGATAAATCATTTTTTTCTAAAAAACGAGTACTAGATAATAAAAGCAAGGTTTTAGTTTTCATGATGTGTAAATATTATATCAAAAATGATGTTAAGGCAATTTAACGCCATACTTTTGCCAATAAATTTTCATACCTTGTAAAAATGGAGGTGTATATTTTTCTGGGCTAGTTATCATATTTTCTTTAAGCCAATCTAATGTTACCCACTTTACTTCTGAAATTTCTTGTTCTTCTGGAATAATATTATTATCACTAGTCGCGAAAAATACTGTAGCAAATGCACTATCAAAATTATCTTGATGTCTAAAAGTAAATAATTCTTTGAATTCAATATCTAAGCCTATTTCTTCTTTAATTTCTCTTTTTATACATTCGACATTTGTTTCGTTATCGACTGTACCAGACACGGAAAAAGTATAGAGATTAGGATACCAACGTTTATTGGACGAACGTTTCATTATAGCCACCTCATTTTTTGAATTAAATAATATCAAATGAGAAGAGCGATGAATTATTTTTCCACCGTAAAAATCTTCCCGTGGAGCCAGTCCGATTACCTCATTTTTTTCATTAACTTGAATAATCATTTCTGACATATATTTATTTATACTTCTTTAGTTTTTCTAATATAATCATAAACAGCGGCTATTATAAAAATAAATTCGAGAATTATAAAAATTAAGTCATTAATATAAATGCTATAGGTTTCTAAACAAATACCTCCCAAAATATAGAAAATATCTTGGTTTTTTCTTTGTTTGGTAACAATTCCAATAGAAATCAAAATGATTCCTAGTGCTCCGATTAATTTAAAAATATCCATATCTTTATTATACAATTTTTATCATAGTATTTACAAATTTATTTTGTTATAATTATCTCAATGGCTTTTCTATCGGATGAAAAAATAAAGACACTGCAGAAAAAAGCAAATGACATTCGTCAAAGTATTGTTGAAATGTTAGTGGAAGCAAAAAGCGGACACACAGCTGGAGCGCTTGGTATGGCAGATATTTTTACTCTTTTTTATTTTCATATTTTAAAACACAATCCGAAAGATCCATTTTGGGAAGGACGTGATAAATTAATACTTTCTAATGGGCACATTTGCCCTGTATTATATGCAACTATGGCCCATAGTGGATATTTTCCAGTTGAAGAATTAAAAACTTTACGTAAATTCGGTGCGCGTTTGCAAGGACACCCCGATAGAAATTTTTTGCCATTTTTAGAAACTTCTTCAGGACCCTTAGGTTCTGGACTTTCACAAGCAATAGGTATGGCTTTGGCTGACAAAATTGATGGGAAAGACAAAGACAGATTTATCTATTGTTTTATGTCCGATGGGGAATTAGATGAAGGAAATTCTTGGGAAGCTATAATGTTTGCCGGGAAAAGAAAATTACAGAATTTAATTACTATTGTAGATAGGAATAATATTCAAATAGATGGAAATACTGAAAAAATAATGCCTCTTGAACCGCTAGCTGATAAATGGCGAGCTTTTAATTGGAATACAATAGAAGTTTCTGGACATGATTTTAAGTCTCTGAATGAAACAGTGGAAAAGGCGCAAGAAATGCTAGAAAAACCAACTGTCATTGTTGCGCATACCATTCCAGGTAAAGGAGTAAAAGAATTTGAAAGAGATTATAAATGGCACGGCATTGCGCCCAATAAGGAACAAGGAGAAATGGCTCTTAGAGAGCTGAGGAATTAGGTTCTAGTTTCTAGGTTCTAGAAAAAACAAAAATGTTAAATCCTGAATTAAAACTTAATACAAAAATATTTAATGAAGATGTAGAAAGAGAGAGTATCAGAAAAGGTTTCGGATTAGGCTTATTGCAAGCCGGAGAAGCAGATAAAAATGTGGTGGCTTTGTGCGCTGATTTGAAAGAATCTACTCAAATGCAATTATTTGCTGAAAAATTTCCAAAAAGATTTATAGAGGTAGGAGTAGCGGAACAAAATTTAGTAACTATCGGTTCAGGTATGGCTGCAGCGGGTAAAATTCCTTTTTGTGGTTCTTACGCAATTTTTTCTCCTGGAAGAAATTGGGAGCAAATACGAACTACTATTGCTTATAATAACAGACCGGTAAAAATAGTCGGTTCTCATGCTGGAATTACTGTCGGAGCAGATGGTGGAAGTCATCAAATGCTTGAAGATATAGCATTAATGCGAACAATGCCAAATATAGAAGTTTTTTCTCCCTGTGATGTTATTGAGGCAAGGAAAATTACTTTTAAAATAGCTAAAACAAATAAACCAGCGTATTTACGTTTAGCTCGTGAAAAAAGTCCAATAATAACTACAGAAGAAACACCTTTTGAAATAAATAAAGCGCAAATCTTTTGGATGCCGGATGTTGGCATCGCACAAGTTGGAATTATAGCAACGGGGGAAATGGTTTATTATGCGTTGCTTGTGGCAAAAGAATTGGAGACAGAAGGAATAAAAACCAAAGTGATGAATTTGGCAACTATTAAACCGATTGATAAAGATGCCACTATTACTTTAGCTAAAGAGTGCAAAGCAATTGTGACAGTAGAAGATCATCAAATAGCTGGTGGTATGGGTTCAGCAGTAGCTGAAGTTTTAACGCAAAATTTTCCTGTGCCGATGGAATTTGTCGGAATGCAAGATAAATTTGGACAATCTGGAACACCGGATGAATTGATAGAACATTACGGTTTAGGTGTGAAAGATATAAAAGAAGCAGTAAAAAAGGTGTTAAAAAGAAAAACCAGCTAGTTAACTGGTTTTTGTAACTGTTTTTCTATTTCCTTAATAATTTCTGGGAATTTTTCTTCAGGTATCTTCATTTCTTTCATCATTTGGATCATTTCTTCTGCGGTGCTGTAGGTTGTTTTTTCTACAGGAACTTCTGTTTCGTCTAAAGTTATAGGAAGTCCATTAGGAAATTTTTCTGACATAAAATTTAATTAATTTTTTTAACCTTATAATTTTCTGGTGCGACCTTTAAATATTCTTCTAATTTTTCACGATTTAGTAATCCTTCTCTTGCTCCGATGTATTGTACCACAGACATTGAATTAATTGGTCCCCAAGCAAATGCTTCAAGAGGGGATTTTCCCAAAGCAAGCGCGGCTGTAAAGGTGGCAGAAAAAGCATCTCCTGCTCCAGTTCGTTCCACTGGTGGAGCAATATCTGGATAGATAGGATTATGCCATAATTCTCCATTTAAATACAAATAAGCGCCATTTGGTCCATCACTAATTACTACTATTTTAGGCCCCAGTGCTTGAATGCCCTTTGATAATGTTAGGACATCTTTATTTTGTATATTTAATATTTTTTCCGCTTCTTCTAAATTGCAAAAGAAAACATCTGTTCGTGCATAAATTTCTTTCAAATTTTCTGTGCCGAATTTTATTTGAAAAGTTCCTGGTTGAAAAGCTAGTTTTATGTCCTCGTGTCTTTTTAGATAATCAGATATTTTAGTATGGAACGGCAAAGAATTTTCACCCATGGAACTCAAGTAAATCCAATCTGGCTTAGAACGCTGGCTAGCTTCTTTTGTGTCTATCCATTCACGTTCATAACTTTGGTGTTTTATTAAAATAGTGCGGTCAATGTCATACCAAAGGACGTAATGATAATTAGTAAGTTTGTTCGATTCTATCTTTACAAAAGTTGTATCAATATTTTCTTTTTCTAAAACAGCCAAACAATCTTTTCCATTTTGATCATCACCCATATTTGTCATTAGGGCAGTACTCAATCCAAGACGCGCAGCGCAAACGGCAGCATTTGGACTATTACCAACGGACGGAATTACATTTACTGATTCATAGGGCACCTTATCTCCAAAACGAAAACAAAGTTCGCAGGTGTCTGTGTCTATTTTACAATGCACATGAGCGTCTTTTATTCTTATAAATGCATCTGTCACTATATCCCCAATTGCGAGGAAATCTATTTTTTTTAACTCTTTATCCATGATAATATTGTATCATATTATAAAATTTTAAAAAACTTTATGTCAAAAAAGATAATTTTGATTCTGTTTGGTTTTATTTTGTTTTTTGGGGCTAGATTTGTATATGCAGAGGTGGTTATAAATGAGGTTCAAATTGGTGGCGTTAGTGCCAATGATGAATTTATAGAACTTTATAATTCTAGTGATTCTGATGTTGATTTGACTGGTTGGTATATAAATAAGAAATCTTCTACTGGAACTGAAAGCGCATTAGTTGCAAAAAGTCGCTTGGAAGGTAAATCAATTAAAGCCAATAGTTATTTTTTATTAGCGAGAGAAAGCGGATATATGGGGAATGCTTCTCCGGATGTTTTTTGGCCCGCTTCTTATAGTTTGGCTAGTAATAATTATTTAATTTTATATAGAGGAAATGACATAGATAAAGACCAAACTAATTGGATGGAAATAGAAGATGGAAAGAGTGTTCAAAAAACTGGAAGTGGTTGGATTATTGCAACATCTACTCCTGGTGAAGAAAATGAAATTTCAGAAAATGTTGAAGAAAATAGTAATACTGACAACGATAACAGCGATAGCACCTCTGGTTCTTCCAGTACTAAAAAAACTGAAACCGAAGAACCAAAAATTCCTCTGGTGAATAAAACAAAAATCATTGCTTCTGTTCCAGTTTTTGCTGGTTTGCCGGTTGAATTTAAAATAAGTAATACTGTTTCAAATAAACCTTGCGGTAAATATTTTCTGAATTTTGGTGATGGAGATTTTTTAGAAACACCGAAAACATTTTCCATTCCGGAAAAATTTACACACATTTATTACTACACGGGAGAGTATATTGTAAAATTAGAATGTTATGAAAGTTATCTTTCTTCGAAGCCGGATTCGTCTGATAAAATTATAGTGAAAGTTATTTCTTCGGAAGTTGTGATTTCAAAAGTGGGAGACGCTCAAGATTTTTTTATAGAAATTTCTAACAATGCTCCCTATGAAGCGGATATTTCCAATTGGGTTCTTTCGAGTTATCAAAATAAATTTATTTTTCCTAAAAATTCAATTTTGAAATCAAAAAATAAAATAATTGTTTCTCCTAAAACAACAAATTTTTCTATTTTAGATAGAGATACTTTAGCTCTAATAAATTCAGAAGGAGAAATAATGTCTCATTATGCTTCTTCTTTTAAACCAATTAGAACTCTAACTCAAAATTCTTCTTCTGTGGGGACAAAATCATCACTTGGCGGTGAAACCGCCAAGTTAGAAGATGAAGAAATTTTTTCCGAGAATCTAGAAGCCTCAGCTATTAAAAGTGATTCAAATATGGGAAACAATATTATATATGGCATTGGTTTATTTGCTTTTCTTGGAGCAAGTGCCAGTGGGGCTTATTTTATTCGTGGTCGCAAAAAGAGAGACACTTTCGGCCCGATAGGGAATAATTTTGAGATTATTGATGAATAAAAAACTGAAGAAAAAACTTTTTAAGGGGTTTTGAGCGCGACGGCGCGAAAACTTCAGGATTTTTTAAGCTTCAAAAAATCCGTACCGACAAAAAGTTAGTTTCTTTAGTTTTTTATTAATTTTAATTATTTTATGCTAAAATAAATTATTATGTCTATTAACATCGGAATTGTGGGGTTGCCAAATGTTGGAAAATCAACCCTTTTTAATGCGCTGACAAAAAAGGGCGTACCGGCAGAAAATTATCCTTTTTGCACCATTGATCCATCGGTGGGTATTGTGCCTGTGCCAGATGAGCGTTTGACTAAACTTTCCGAAATATCTAAATCAAAAAAAACTATTCCAGCGGTGGTGGAATTTGTAGATATTGCGGGTTTAGTGAAAGGAGCATCAGAAGGAGCAGGGTTGGGAAATAAATTTCTTTCACACATTCGCGAAGTGGATGCCATTATTGAAGTGGTGAGGATTTTTGAAGACAAAAATATGATTCATGTGCATGATAAAATTGATCCGCTTTTTGATATAGAGGTTATAAATTTTGAATTAGAACAGGCGGGAATTAAAAAACCTACTCTTTATGTTTTGAATACTTCTGAAGCAGCTGATGTTGTAAAAAAAGATTTTATTCCACAACTTGCCTGCCTGCCTGCCGGTAGGCAGGGACCATACATAGAAGTTGATCCGATTTTTGGCACAGGTTTAGATCATTTGATAAAAGCTAGTTATGATTTGTTGGGATTAATAACTTTTTTTACTACTGGAGAAGATGAATCACGTGCTTGGACTACTGTTCGTGGAGCTACAGCGCCTCTTGCTGGAAAATCTATTCATACTGACTTTCGCGATAAATTTATTAGAGCGGAAGTAGTGGCTTATGAAAAACTGATAGAAGCAGGTTCTTTTGTCAAAGCTAAAGAAAAAGGCTGGGTGCGAACAGAAGGAAAAGAGTATGTAGTACAGGATGGCGATGTGATAGAATTCTTGATATAGATGGAGACGCCTGCCCCGTAGTGAGCTTTGCTCTACTACTGGGGTGATAGAGTTTTTGATATAAATTTATGTCTAAAATTTCAGTTTTAATTATTGCACACAATGAAGAGAAGTATATAAAAAAGTGTATTGATTCTATTTTGGGTCAAAGTTTGACGCCAGATGAAATAATTTTAATTGCCCATAACTGTACTGATAAAACTGAAGAAATCGCTGATAGTTTCTCTAAGATAAAAGTTGTTTCTTACAATGGTCCCGCAGGTATAATCTATGCCAGAATTAGGGGTCTTGAAGCTGTTGAAGGAGATATTGTTGTATGTATAGATGGAGATTCGTATGCAGAAAAAAACTGGGTTGAAGTTATGGTAAAAACTTTACAAAATGACAATATTCTTGTTGGTTCATGGGTAAAAATCAAAGGAACTCTATTTGCCACGATTGCTAGTTTTTTTCATAAATATCTATGTATTTTAAATACTAAAGATAAATATCACTGGATTTGGGGTCCAAGTTTTGCTTTTTGGGGTAGAGATAAAGAAAAAGTTAAAAATATTTATGAAAGAAGTATAGAACTTACAAAAAAATTAAAATTACCTAGAAATCCAGAAGATTGTTGGTTGTCTTTTTTTATGAGCAAAGAAGGGAAAATTGAAATTACTAATAAAACCCATGTTGTCTCTAATCAAAAAGAAAATTCAAGCATAAAAGCTATATTTCGTAATATTGAAAGTTTAAGGAATAGAAAACTAATATCAAAAACAGTGGTATAATTTAGTTGTCATGAAAAAAGAAATTAAAATATTTTGCGTGAAGGATTGGACAGATTATGAAATGCTTGATACTGGTGAAGGGGAGAAATTGGAACGATTTGGTCCTTACACTTTTGTACGACCGTCTGAAAGTGCTATATGGGAAAAGACTTTGAGTGATAAAGAATGGGGAAAAGTTGATGGTAAATTTTGGAGTTCAAAAGTTGGAGCGAAAGCTGGATGGAAATTTAATCAAAAAATCGAAAAGAAGTGGATTATGGAATATAAGCCTGCCCGCTATGCTTCGCAAAGCGATGCCGGCGGGGGAATCAAATTTTTGGCTATGCCGACGCCTTTTAGACATATGGGATTTTTTCCAGAGCAGGTGGTTCATTGGAATTTTATAGAGGAAAAGTTTGCGGGTGTTGGACACCCGAATTCAGGTGTCCAACACCCGCAAACCGCTAAGATTAAGTTTTTAAATCTTTTTGGCTATACTGGTGTGGCTAGTTTATTTGCTTTACGAGCAGGGGCGGAAGTGACACATATAGATGCTTCCAAAACATCTACAGAGTGGGCGAAAGAAAATCAAAAAATCAATAGTCATTTGGGTTTAGAAAAAATGCCGATGAGAATTATTTGTGAAGATGTGATGAAATTCTTGGAACGAGAAATAAAAAGAGGAAATAAATATGATGCTGTAATAATGGATCCGCCTAAATTTGGCCGAGGACCGAAAGGGGAAACTTGGGATATAGAAAAAGATTTGCCGAAACTTCTCTCTCAAGTGCGGAAAATTTTAAGTGATAAACCGCTTTTTGTAATTTTAAATTCTTATGCCATAGATTCGTCTTCATTATCTCTAGGTTATGCATTAGAAAATGCCATGGAAGGACTCCACGGAGAAGTTTCAGTTGGCGAACTTTGTCTACTTGAGAAATCTAACGGTAGAAATATTCCTCTTTCAAATACGGCCATTTGGAAAATTTAAAAAACTTTTTACTCGGCGTATCTTTTTCTAGGGTACGGATTTTTTGAAGCTTAAAAAATCCTGAAGTTTTCGCGCCGTCGCGCTCAAAACCCCCTAAAAAAGATATGCCTTCAACAAGTTTTTTATGTTATAATATAAATATGGAAACAAATAAACCAAAGTTAAGTGTAGGGTTTTTCTTTTTGTGTTTGGGATTATTAGTAACATTAATAACTTCAGTAGTGTCTTTTCTTAACCTTGTCTTTAGTACTTTAGATAAGAGATTTCCGGATGTTTTAAATTCTAATTATCAATATGGATATTCTACCTATGATTATGAAAGTATTCGTATGGCTTTGGCTACTCTGATAATTTTCTTTCCAGTTTTTATTATTGTGTCTTACTTTTGGAGGAAATTTATTAAAAAAGGAATGGGTGTTTTTGATGAAATTATAAAGAAATGGGTAATCTATATTATTTTGTTCCTTTCGTCTGTGGTTGTAATTGTTGATCTCGTAACACTTGTAAAATATTTTATTTCTGGAGAAATAACTAATAGATTTATTTTGAAAGTAATCGTGACTTTACTAGTTGCAGTTTTAGTTGGTATCTATTATGTTTTATCACTTCGAGAAAAAGAGAAAATTTCTTCGGTTACTAATATGATTTTTAGTGGGATTGGAATTATTTTTGTTATTTCCGCTATTTCTTACAGTTTTTTAATTATGGGGAGTCCAGCTAAACAAAGATTACTTAGATTAGACGATAGACGAATAGGCGATTTACAAAATATTCAATATCAAATAATAAGTTATTGGCAACAAAAAGAGAAATTGCCGGTAAAACTTTCCGATTTATCTAACCCTTTATCTGGATTTTCTTTACCTGTTGATCCTGAATTTAAAAAAGGTAGTACTTATGAATATATCGCAAAAGAAAAATTAAAATTTGAACTTTGTGCAACTTTTGCTTTACCTATGCCGCAAGGTTGGAGAGAGTATAATGGCGGTAGTATCATGCCCATGATGAATTATGGTGGAAAAGATATAGCTGTTAGTTCTTTTCCTTATCCAGGAGGAGTGAATGAATCTTGGGATCATCAAATAGGACGAACTTGTTTTGAAAGAACAATAGATAAGGACATATATCCACCGTTTCCAAAAAACTAAGGGATGAAATCCCGAACGAAATCGCGGACGCATAAAATAAACAAAATTATGAAAACGATTAGACCTATTATAAGTAATAAAAAGGACAACGAAGTATAAGTGTACGCGTCCTATTTCGTACGGGATGAAAAATTACGACCATAAAAAAATTGAATTAAAGATTCAGAAAGAATGGGAGAAGAAAAAAATTTATTCTGCATCTGAAAAATCTAAAAAACCAAAATTTTACAGTTTGATTGAGTTTCCATACCCGTCTGGCGATGGATTACATGTGGGGCACCCTAGACCTTATATTGGCATGGATGTTATTTCCAGAAAAAGAAGAATGGAAGGATATAATGTTCTTTATCCTATTGGCTGGGATGCATTTGGTTTGCCGACGGAAAATTATGCTATTAAAACTGGTATTCATCCGAAAATTGTTACGAAAAAAAATACAGATAATTTTACTAAACAAATAAAGTCATTAGGCATTTCTTTTGATTGGTCTCGAGAAATAAATACCACTGACCCGAAATATTATAAATGGACCCAGTGGATATTTTTGCAACTTTTTAAGAAAGGTTTGGCTTACAAAGCGAAATCTTATATTAATTGGTGTCCTTCTTGTAAAATTGGTTTAGCAAACGAAGAAGCTATCGGTGGTATTTGTGACCGTTGCGGAAGTGCTACAGAAAAAAGAGAAAAAGAACAATGGATGCTAGCTATCACAAAATATGCCGATAAGTTAGATAAAGATTTAGATTTAGTTGATTATCCGGAGCGAGTAAAAACTCAGCAAAGAAATTGGATAGGGAGGTCGGCGGGAAGCGAAATCAGTTTCAAAATCCTCGCTTCTTCCAATTTTTCGTCCCTGCGCCCTTCCCCCGATTACGGGGTTGGGACCCTCGGGAAGCTCAAAATTGAAAGAAGCTCAGATTTTATTTCTGCGTATGCCGAAAAAAGTTCTGTCCCACAATTTTTAATTAAAGTTTTTACCACTCGTGCAGATACGCTTTTTGGGGTAACTTATGTAGTATTGGCACCGGAGCATGATTTAATTTTAAAAATTAAACCTAGAATTTCAAATTGGGCTGAAGTAGAAAAATATATAAAAGATACAAAGAAAAAATCGGAGATAGAAAGGACATCGAATGATAAAACAAAAACTGGTATAGAAATTAATGGGGTGAAAGCTATTAATCCAGCTACGGAAGAGGAGATACCGATTTGGATTGCCGATTATGTATTACCCGATTATGGCACAGGTGCTGTGATGGCGGTGCCACAACATGATGCTCGCGACAGAGAATTTTCAGAAAAATATAATCTACCTATTATTGATAGACCATTAGTTGATGCACAAGAAATTACAAAAAAAGTCGGTGGGAAAGTGGTGACGAAGTTTAAATTACGGGATTGGGTTTTTTCTAGACAAAGATATTGGGGGGAACCGATACCGATAATAAATTGTCAGAAATGTGGTTCTGTGGCAGTGCCAGAAAAAGATTTACCAGTAAAATTGCCGGAAGTAAAAAGTTATAAACCAACAGACAGTGGAGAATCACCCTTAGCCACAATGGTTAAATGGGTAAATGTAAAATGTCCGAAATGCAAAGGCAAAGCAAAAAGAGAAACAGACACGATGCCCAACTGGGCAGGTAGTTCTTGGTATTATCTTGCTTATCTCTTTAACAAAAAAGCTTTTACGAATTCAGTTTCCAGTGAAAATTGGAAATTGCAAATTAAAAATTTCAGGCATTTTATGCCTGTCGATTGGTATAACGGTGGAATGGAGCACACTACTTTACATTTACTGTATTCGCGTTTTTGGCATAAATTTTTATATGATTTGAAACTGGTACCAACTGTTGAGCCATATCAAAAAAGGACTTCGCATGGAATGATTTTGGGTGAAGGGGGAGTGAAGATGTCAAAATCATTGGGTAATGTTATCAATCCAGATAGTATTGTAAAAACTTATGGTGCCGACACTTTGCGAGTGTATGAAATGTTTATAGGACCATTTGAAGATTCTGTAGCGTGGAGCACTGAAAGCATTATTGGTTCAAGAAGATTTATAGAAAAAGTTTGGAGGGTAGGGGAAAAGATTACGAAGCAGCAACTTTTTCACGGCTCGCACTCCAACCTGAATGTGGTAACTGAATCTAATATTGCGTATGCCGAAAAAAGTTCTGCTTCGCAATCTTTTAATTCGCTTAAAAAATTATTACATAAAACAATTAAAAAAGTTTCAGAAGATATAGAAAATATGCGTTTTAATACTGCAATTTCTGCGATGATGATTCTTGCAACAGAAATGGAAAAAAGTGAATATATAGAAGTTGAAGATTTTAAAAAATTCTTACAAATTTTGTCTCCGTTTGCTCCGCATATTGCGAAAAAGTTATGGCAAGTGCTTGGAGAAAAAAAAGCAATTGATTTCTCAAGTTGGCCAAAATGGGATGAAGATTTAGTAAAAGATCAAGAAATAAAAATTGCTGTGCAAATAAATGGCAAAGTTAGAACTGAAATCTTAATTCAAGCAGGTGACACAGAAGAAGATGTAAAGAAAAAAGTTCTTGCCAATCCAACCGTTTTGAAATATATACCAAACGCAGACCCCAAAAAGGTGATTTATGTCAAAAATCGGGTTATTAACATACTAATTTAAGCGGTGTATTGTGAATTATGGGTGATTTGTAGTATAATTTTATTATCAATATAGTCGTTGAAGCTTTTATTAGTGTTTTTTAATAATAAATATCCCAGTAGTAGAGCGAAGCTCACTACGGGACAAGAAAAATTATGTTATCAAATATTTTAGATAGAATTTCTTTTTGGTCGCTTTTCTTAGTAATTGTATTATTACCAGTTTTCTTTTTACCATTTACTCAAATTCCGATTGAAACATCCAAGGGTTTGCTTTTAGTGATAGGCTTGGTTGTCTCAATTATTTTCTGGATAGCAGCTCGATTTTCCGATGGTAAAATTACTGTATCAAAATCTTGGCTTTTACTTTCCGGGGTAGGTGTTCTCTTAGTATTTTTAGCTTCCGCTTTATTTTCTGCTACTTCCCAAATATCTCTTTTCGGCATAATGCTTGATGTCGGTACTTTCTATTTTATGTTGGGAGCGTTTCTTTTAATGTTAGTTTCTTCTATTGTCTTGAAAGATATCAAAAATGCTAAAACAGTTTTCTTTGGAGTTATTTTATCTTCTCTTGTCTTGTTTATATTTCAAGCCTTGCGTTTATTCTTACCTGATTTATTGTCCTTAGGAGTTTTGGGTGGGAAAACTGATACTATTTTGGGCTCTTGGAATGCTTTCGGACTTTTCGCTGGATTTTCTACTATTATGTCTCTTTTTATAATTGAGTTTTTTTCAATTCCTAAAATAACTAAATGGATATTAGGAATTTCAATTGCACTTTCAATTGTATTGGCGGCGGCGGTAAATTTTCCATTAGTTTGGGGATTTCTTGGAATTTTTGCTTTGATTATTTTTATTTATAAAATTTCATTTTCTTTTGGTGGGGGACAAGAAGAAGGAGCTAAGAAGCATTTTCCGGCTTTTTCTTTCGCTGTAGTCATAATTTCTCTTCTTTTCTTTATGTCGGGACAATATATTGGAGGATTTTTGCCAAATAGTTTAGGTTTATCGAGTGTTGAAGTCAGACCTTCTTTTGGAGCTACTATGTCAGTGACCGGAAGCACTTTAATGAAAGATCCGATTTTAGGAGTAGGTCCAAATAAATTTGCCGAAGCATGGGCAATGTACAAACCCCAAGTAATTAATACTACTCAATTTTGGGATACTTCTTTTAATTCGGGTTCAGGTTTATTGCCGACTTTTGCTTCTACCACTGGCTCCTTAGGTATTTTGGCTTGGTTGGCATTTTTCGTTTTGTTTTTAATTGCTGGAACAAAATCTCTTTTTGCCAGTATTAAAAATAATATGAATTGGGAAGTGGTAGTATTTTTCGTGGCTTCTCTTTATTTATTTGTTTCATCTTTCTTTTATTCGACAGGTAGTGTTATGTTTCTTTTAGCTTTTGCTTTTACGGGAATATTTTTGGGTCTATCTTCTGCTAGTCGCCCAAACGGAGAAGTTTCATTTTCATTCTTGAATGATCCTAGAAAAAGCTTTTTCTCTATTCTTGTTTTGGTGGTGCTAATGATTCTTTCTGCAGCAATTGGATTTAAATATGTAGAACGATTAGCTTCTGTCTCATATTTTGGAGATACGCTTTCAGCTACTACTATACCGGCTGCTGAAAATTCTATTGGTAAAGCTCTTTCTTTGCATCAAAACGATTTATACTTACGTACTTATACTCAAGTTTATTTAACTAAAATTAATTCCATCGTAGCTAAAGGAGCTTCTCTGTCTGAAGCAGATAAAGCTGATTTGCAGGCAAGTTTTGACCAAGCAGTAAATGGCGCGCAGTTAGCGGTAGCTTATGATAGTACAAATTACTTGAATTATAATTCTTTAGGAGTTGTTTATAATACAGTTGCATTACTTGGTGTAAAAGATGCTTATAGTAAAGCAATTGAAGCATACAAAACAACATCGACCCTCAATCCATTAAATCCAGGCATCAAACTTGCTATTGCACGTGTATATTTTTCTAATGGAGATTCTAAAAATGCTAGAGAGGCTGTAAAAGAAGCTCTTACCTTGAAACCTGATTACATTGAAGCTTTAATCACAGCTTCTCAAATAGAAAAGAGTGATGGGAATAATACTGCTGCTATTTCTTATGCAGAAGCAGCTTTATCTCTTGCTCCAGATAATAAAGATTTAATTAAATTTGTTGATTCTTTGAAAAATACAACTTCTACCACCCCTTCTAATACTACAAGCGATACTAAAGCAAAACAGTAATTAATTAAATAAGATGCAGAAGATCTTGAGAATTTTCAGTAAAGAGTATGGAAATATAAACCAAGCTGCGCTTCTTTTGGGTTCTTTTACTCTTCTTTCTCAAATTTTAGCGCTTTTCCGCGATAGATTCATTGCTCATTTTATCGGTCCTTCAGCTGGGTTAGATGCTTATTACGCTGCTTTTCGAGTGCCAGACTTAATTTTTATTTCTGTTGCTTCTTTGGCTTCTATTACTGTACTCATTCCATTTATTGTGCAAAGAATGGATGGAAATAATGTAACACCGGAGGCGCGTAAATTAATGAATGACGTTTTTACTGTTTTTTTGCTAACGATGATATCAGTTTCTTTTGTTGCTTTTTTGCTTATGCCTTATTTTGTCTCTTTTATTGCGCCAGGCTTTGCTCCAATAATGCAGGCAAAAGTGGTTTTGTTTTCACGAATAATGTTGCTTTCTCCGATTTTGATGGGACTCTCAAATCTTTTCGGTACAGTTACTCAACTTTTTCGTAAATTTTTTATTTATTCTTTAAGTCCCATTTTTTACAATCTCGGTATTATTATTGGTATTACTGTTTTGTATCCGATTTTTGGCATTAACGGTTTAGTGTTAGGTGTAGTCTTAGGTGCCTTGATGCATTTTTTGATTCAAGCTTTTGCTTCTTTCGGTTGTGGTTTCACTCCAGGGTTTTCTCTCCATATTAATTTTACGGAAATAAAAAAAATAGCACTTACTTCACTTCCAAGAACCCTAGGGCTTTCTTTTAATAATATTGCTCTCATTTCAATCATTGCATTTGCTTCTTATTTATCTAGTGGTTCAATTTCAATTTTTAATTTTTCATTCAACCTTCAGTCGGTGCCACTTAGTATCATTGGAATATCTTATGCGGTGGCGGCTTTTCCTACTTTAGTAAAATCTTTTTCTAGTGAGAAAAAAAGTGAATTTAAGGATCATTTGAAAGCTACCGCTAGACAAATAGTATTTTGGTCCATGCCCGTAATATTTCTTTTCATTGTCCTTCGTGCGCAAATTGTGCGTGTAATTCTTGGCTCTGGTAGTTTTTCTTGGGAAAATACTCGTTTAGTAGCCGCTTCTTTAGCTGTTTTTTCTATTTCTGTGTTAGCTCAAGGCATGGTTGCTCTTTTATCTCGTGCTTATTATGCAACAGGCAATACTAAGCGTCCCTTAATGGTTAATTTATTTTGTTCCATTTTAATTATAATTTTATCTTTTGTTTTTCTTCGCATTTTTGAAAATGTAGAAGCCTTCCGTTATTTTATAGAATCTTTATTAAAAGTTGAAAATATTCCTGGTACGGAAGTATTAATGCTTCCGTTAGCTTATTCCGCTGGCACTATTTTGAATTCTATCTTGCATTGGTATTTTGTTCGCAGAGATTTTATGGAACACGAATCTTTTATTACAAAAACTTTTTTTCAGAGTTTGGGAGCTTCGTTTTTTGTTGGCATAGTTTCTTATCTCGGTTTGAATATTTTTTCACCGATTTTGGGTACTACTACCGGTTGGGGAGTATTCTTTCAGGGATTTGTTTCAGGTATTTTAGGTATTGGCGCTGGTCTTTTAGTGTTGTATCTTTTGAAGAATGAAGAGTTGAAAGACTTAATAAAAACCATCCAAACCAAATTCTGGCGTCGAAGCACAAAGATTCTCATTGCTCCTCAGGAGGAACTTTAGAAATACAACTCCCTTTAATTTTCTCTTTATTAAGGAGAGGGGTTAGGGAGAGATGAATTATTTTTATTTTATTTAACGATATAAGTTTATACACATATACACCATGGTTGATACGTGTATTTATGATATTATTTATATATGGATTCAAAAAAGAGATTCTATTATAAAGGAGTTGAAGTCAATTTGTTAGGTATTCCAGTTTTTTCAAAAGATAAAAAAAGTCGTGTAAAAATGAAAAATAGAAAAAGAAATTTTTATTATGTTACTTTTTCTTCACCATTTAGAGGAAATGATTCAAAAAATTTAATAGTTATGTATGATATCCCAGATAGTCAAAGAAAAGAACGTGATTGGTTTAGGAGGCATTTAGTAAAATTCGGTTATATAATGATTCAAAAAAGTGTTTGGGTTGGACCTTCTCCACTACCGAAAGATTTTTTAGATTACCTAAAGGAAATAAAAATAGGGGATAACTTCAAAACATTTAAATTAGCAAAATCGTATATAAAAAAATAATGCTCCTATACACATATCAACCATGGTGTATATATGTCGCAGTATTTACTTTTTGTTTGTTTTGTTGTAATCTATATTAGGTAAAATAGTTCACAAAATCCTTAATAATTGATCCCAAAAGGAGGGGAGAATATTATGGGAAAAATAAACAAACCTTGGTATGAAATAATTTTAAACAAAATGGAAATGTTACTTCCCGGAATTTCTTCTTCTTCTGATTCTGAAAGAAGATTGATGGAATTTGGGGATATATTACTTGATTCTATTTTGAAAAAGGGCGAGAAAAAAATTGTAGTTGAAAGATTACATAAAATCGCCTCAAAATATCATCTAGGGATGAAAAAAAATGTATCTCAATATCTTGAATTGTTGGCTGGAACACTTTCTAGTGTTGTCTCTGAACATTTGAAGGCACTGGCAAGGTCTTCTGAATCTACAATGGAAAAAATAATCGCTAAAAATGTTAAAGGTAAAAGACGTTTTAAGGGTGGTGTTTTATCGACAATTGATTTAAAGTAATAACTTTTTAACCCCACGAAATTCGTGGGGTTTTCATTTTTCTTAATTCTGTTATATTTAAAGGATGGATTTAAAACACATCAGAAACTTTTCTATCATAGCCCATATTGATCATGGCAAGAGTACTTTGGCGGATAGGATGCTGGAGGTTACTCATACTATTCCGGAACGTAAAATGCGCGACCAGGTACTTGATTCTATGGAACTTGAACGTGAAAGGGGAATTACTATCAAAATGCAGCCGGTTAGGATGGTCTATCGACCTCAATTTCCAATTTCCAATTTCCAATTTCCAATCAATGACCCAATTTCTAATGAAAATTCTAAATTAAAAATTGAAAATTCAAATTCAGAATACATACTGAATTTGATTGACACCCCCGGCCATATCGACTTTTCTTATGAGGTTTCTCGTGCTCTGAAGGCCGTAGAAGGCTCTATTTTACTGGTTGATGCAACACAGGGGGTACAGGCTCAAACCCTTACTACGCTCAATATGGCGCGGGAAGGAGGCCTTAAAATTATTCCAGTTCTATCTAAAATTGATTCTCCTTTGGCTCGAATTGAAGAAGTAAAAAAAGAAGTGATAGATTTACTGGATTGTAATTCAGATGAGATACTTATGGTTTCTGGGCGCACAGGGGAAGGTGTAGAAAATCTTTTAAATGAAATTATCAAACGTGTTCCTGCTCCTAAAGAAAGTTATCATGGAGACAATATTTTACGCGCTCTTGTTTTTGATTTTAAATATTCAAATCACAAAGGGGTAATAGTTTTTATTCGATTATTGGATGGCAAAGTTAAAAAAGGCGAAAATTTAATTTTTTCTGTGTCAGGTGAGAAATTTAATGCTCTGGAAGTTGGTACCTTTTCTCCGGAGGAAACTCCGCGTGATTTTCTTTCGGCAGGAGATACGGGTTATATTGTAACGGGTATAAAAAGACCGGGTATTGCTTCAGTTGGAGATACTATTACTAAAGAAAAAAATCCATTGCCTGCTCTTGCTGGTTATATGCAACCAATGCCAGTGGTTTGGGCTTCTGTTTTTCCAGAAGATGCCGATGATTTTATAGAACTTAAATCTGCCTTGGGTAAATTGAAACTTTCTGATTCGTCTTTTTCCTACGAAGAAGAATCTTCTGGTTCTTTAGGTCGTGGTTTTCGTTGTGGTTTTTTGGGAATGTTGCATTTAGAAATTATTACCGAAAGATTGAAAAGGGAATTTAATTTAAAGTTAGTAATCACTACTCCTTCTATTACTTATGAAGTATTGATGAAAAACCCTTCGACAAGCTCAGGGCAAGTTGGCAAAAAGATAAAAGTTTATTCGCCATATTTTTTCCCAGATGACGGAAATATAGAAACTGTACTTGAACCTTGGGTAAAATTAAAAGTGATTACTCCGGTGAAATATTTAGGTGGAATTATGCAACTTCTTTTTGACCATGAAGCGGAAATAGGGGAGACTGATAATTTTGGAAATAATCGTTCTTCTTTATCTGTTAAAATGCCCCTTCGAGAACTGATGCGTAATTTCTTTGATGAATTAAAAAGTGTTTCTTCTGGTTATGGTTCAATATCTTATGAAATAGATGAAATGCGCGAAGCAAATGTTACCAGACTTGATTTATTGGTGGCTGATGAAATTGTACCAGCTTTTTCAAGAGTTGTTTCTAAAAAAAGAGCAGAAGAAGAAGTAGAACAAGCGGTAGAAAAATTAGCGGATTTATTGCCTCGTCAAATGTTTTCTCTAAAAATTCAAGGTAAAGCTTTGGGACGTATTATTTCTTCTCGTTCTCTTTCTGGTATGAAAAAAGATGTCACTCAACATATGTATGGAGGAGATATCACTCGTAAAATGAAACTTCGCGAAAAGCAAAAGAAAGGCAAGAAGAAAATGAAAGAACGCGGGAAAGTAAATATTCCGCAAGATGTATTCTTAAAAATGATGCGCAAAGGAGAGTGATTTAGGTCCCTATTCAAAAGATTTCTGAGCCTTCGCCCTCGGAGTCATAAGGGCAGGGGACCAACACGACTCTTAAAATCTTTTAATAGGGACCTAACATTTTAGGCTTTCTATTGTAACCTGAAGATAGGAGAATAGAGCAGTATCATACTGACTATGATTAAGACACAAACTACTGCCCAAATTATCTGAATTTTCTTTTGGTGTTTTTTATTGAAAAACATATATAATATATAGTATCATATTATGAGAAATTTTCAAAAAGGTAGCAGATGGAAATATATAGTGCAATCAAAGCTTTTTTTGATTTTTTTTGGAATAGTAATTCTTGTTTTTATTTATAGTATGTTTAGTTTTGCCAGTAAAATGGAAGAAACTAGAAAAAATAGACAGATTATAGAAGACAAAATTGCCGAATTAGAGAAATCAAAAGAAACTTTTAATTCTGAAATAGAGAAGTTAAAAACAGAGAAGGGGCAAGAGGAAATTATTAGAGAAAAATATGGTGTGGCTAAAGAAGGGGAAAATATGATTTTAGTAGTAGATGACAAGAATTCAACTCAAACAGAGGAAAACGAGAATTCTGGAGGATTTTTCTCTTGGTTAAAGAATTTGTTTAAATAATATGGTATTATATACATAATATGAATAATAAAAACAACCTAAAACAAAAAATCGCAGTTATCGGAGCTGGGGCGGTGGGTTCGACCATTGCTTATACTTTGATGGTGAAAAACTTAATAGCCGAGATTTTATTGATTGATATTAATAAAGAAAAAGAAGAAGGGGAAGTTTTAGATATTGATGACTGTTTATCTTTTTCTGAAACTAGCACTGTGAAAATTGGTAATTACAAAGACGCTAGCGATGCAGATATTATAATTTTAACGGCTGGAGTTGCTCAAAAAGTTGGAGAGAGCAGATTAGACTTAGTAACAAAAAATAAAACAATCGCTGCTTCTATTTTGAAAGAAATCGGAGAAATTAAGTCGTCTTGTGTTTTTATTGTAGTCAGTAACCCAGTAGATATTATTACTTATCTCGTGCAAGAAAATTCTAACTTACCGAAAAACCAAGTTTTTGGAACTGGTATGGGATTGGATTCTGCTAGATTGCGCTCAAGTTTAGCGCGACATTTTGATATAGATAGCAAAGAGGTAGATGGCTTTACTTTGGGAGAACATGGCGATAGTGAATTTGTAGCATGGAGTACTGTTAGTGTCGGAGGAAAAAAAGTAGACGATATGCTTAAACAAGACCAGAAAGATGAAATTGAAAAAAGTGTAAAAAATGAAGCTTATGAAATAATTAAACGCAAAGGCGCAACGTATTACGGTATAGCCATGGTAACAGCGGATATTGTGGAAGCTATTTTGCTTGATCAAAATAAGATTATTCCTGTTTCCCACCGTCTAGATAATTGGAATGGAGTAAGCGGTGTTTGTCTTGGAGCTCCAGCGGTTATCGGAAGTACTGGGGTAATCAAATCTTGGCCTTTGGAATTAATTCCAGCAGAAAAAGATAAATTACAAAAATCAGCCGAGGTGATTAAACAGTATCTATAAAAGTATGGAAAAACGCTGGATTAAAAATTTTGACGAACTAGCTATCACCCCGAATCGTAAAATAGCATTAGAAATAATGGAAGCAGGGTTAGATGCTATTAATACCGACCAAGTGGTTGAATCCTCCGTTTCGGTTGTTGGTAATATTTTGTTTGTTAAAGGAAAACCATTTAATCTTACTAAATATAAAAAAATAAAAGTTATTGGTTTTGGTAAATCTTCCTGCCAAGCTGCTTTGGCTTTAGAAAAAATTCTAGGAAATAGAATTAACGAAGGAGTTGTAATTGGGTTGCAAAAAGTTGATTGTAAATATATCGAAACTTTTGCCGGCACTCATCCAAAACCCTCCGAGGCAAATATTGAAGCTGGGAAAAAAATATACGAAATAGCAAACAAGGCAGAAGAAGATGATTTAATTATTGTCTTAGTTTCTGGAGGTGGTTCTGCTCTTCTTTGTTATCCAGAGAGTGAAATAAAAGAAGGCGTAAAACTTTACGATGCTTTTTTGAAATCTGATAAAACAATAGATGAAATTAACACAGTCAGAAAACATTTATCTCTTTTGAAGGGCGGGGGGTTAGTGAAATTAGCTTACCCAGCAACGGTTATCGGACTTATTTTTTCAGATGTTCCGGGAGATATTTTTGAAGATGTGGCTTCTGGTCCAACTTATAAAGACAAAACTACCGTAGCTGATGCGCAAAAAATAATTACAGAAAATAATTTGGGAGATTTTGATTTAATTGAAACTCCTAAAGAAGATAAATATTTTGATAATGTTTATAACTTTGTGCTTGTTTCAAATAAAACTGCCGTAGAAGCGATGGCAAAAAAAGCAGAGGAATTTGATTTGAAGGCGAATATTATTTCCACTGAATTATATGATGAAACAGAAAAAGTATTGCAGAAAATATTTTCCCAGAAGTCTGACTTCGGGGAAGGGCAAGTTGTTTTAGCGGCTGGCGAACCAGAAATTAAGGTTGAAAACACAAAAGGTAAAATAGGTAAAGGAGGCAGGAATCTACATATGGGATTAGAAGTAGTCAAACAGAAATTAGTGGATGAAAATTCTGTTTTTATTTCTTTTGCTTCTGATGGTATGGATAACAGTGATGCGGCGGGGGCGATAGTTGATAAAAATACCATAGAAAAAGTAATAAAATTAAATTTAAATGTGAATGATTATTTAGAACGTTTTGATTCTTACAATTTTTTCCAAAAATCTGGCGATATAATTATGACCGGTCCAACCGATGCTAATGTTTCTGATTTAATGATTCTTTTAACTAAAAATGGATAATAAAATTACAAAAATTATTGCGGAGGAGATAAAGGATTCGCGAGGGAATCCGACTATTAAAGTGACTGTTTATTCAAATGATAAATTTGATAGTTTTTCTGTGCCGTCTGGGGCCAGTACTGGAGCTCATGAAGCGTATGAGTTGAGGGACGAGAATGGCAAAGGTGTAAAAAAAGCAATTGAAAATGTAAATAATATTATTGCTCCGGCGCTAGTTGGTCAAAATGTTTTGAATCAAGAAGAAATCGATAGACTAATGATAAAACTTGATGGTACTAAAAATAAAAATAATTTAGGTGGTAATGCGATTATTGGGGTCAGTATTGCTTGCGCTAAAGTAGCAGCCAAAGTTTCTAGCCTAGAAACTTTTGAATATTTGCGAACTCTAAAAGAAATAAAACCATCCAGAAAAACCCCATATCTTTATATGAATTTAATTAATGGAGGGAAACACGCAAAAAATAATTTGGCTTTTCAGGAATATCACATTGTGCCCGATATTGATTATGTAAATGAAGCGGTAGAAATTGGCATTAAGATACAAAATACGTTAAAAGAAATGATACAGAAAGATTTAGGTGAAGAATCTGTTATTTTAGGAGATGAAGGAGGTTTTGCTCCACAAATAAGTGACATAAAAAAACCACTGGAATATTTAAGTAGAGCAATTAAAGAGAATGGATTAAAAGGAAAAGTACGTTTAGCTTTGGATGTAGCTGCTTCTTCTTTTTACGATGATGAAATGTATAAAGTCGATGATAAAAAAATATCTAAAGAAGAATTAATGAAAATTTATAATGATTTAATTGCTGAGTTTGATTTACTTTCTATTGAAGATCCGTTTGATGAAGAAGATTTTGGGAGTTTTAGAAAATTAAAAGAAAACAATAACGGTCTTCTAGTGGTGGGAGATGATTTGACTGTTACTAACAAAAATCTTTTAGAAAAAGCAATACATGAAAAAAGTATCAATGCTATGATTATAAAACCTAATCAAATTGGCACACTTACTGAAACCTTAGAAACTATGAAATTAGCCAGAGAAAACGATATAGAACTTATTGTTTCGCACAGAAGTGGGGAAACGCATGATGATTTTATCGCCGATTTAGCTTATGCGTTTGGTTGTTTTGGTCTAAAATCTGGCGCTCCATCCAAACCAGAAAGAAAAGTAAAATATGATAGATTAATCAAAATTTCGGGAATGTAATATGAAACCAATACTTATAACCGGCTATGTAAATCCTGACCTTGATGCAGTAGCTGGAGCAATTGCATATTGTGAATTTTTAAATAAAACTGATAAAAATGCTGTTGTTGGTATTTTAGGAGAACCTCACGAAGAAGCTAAATATATTTTAGATCGTTTTAATATTGAATATCCGCAGACAGTATCTACTTCAGATGATTTTGATGAAGTAATTTTAGTTGATGCCAGTGACCTTATTGGTGTGGAAGATAAAGTAAATCCAGAAAAAGTTATTGAAATTATTGATCACAGAAAAGTTCATGAGGCAGAAAAATTTCCAAACGCAAAAGTACAGATAGAGTTAGTCGGTTCGGCTTCGACCTTAATAGCAGAAAGGTTTATTCAAAATAATATGAATATTTCTAAGAATTCAGCGATTCTTCTCTGCGGAGCTATTATTTCTAATACTCTAAATTTTAGAGGTGGAGTAACTACTGACAGAGACAAGATTGCTTTTGATTTTCTAAACAAAACAGCGCAATTATCATCTGATTTTTCAAAAGAACTTTTTAGCGCGAAGTCTGATTTATCCGGTGATAAACTAAAAGAAAGAATTTTAGGAGATTTAGCCTGGTTTAACATTGCAGATAGAAAAGTTAGTATTGCCCAGATTGAGATGATTGGAGCTAAAGAATTAATAAAAGAGAGACTGAATGAAATTATTGAAATATTAGAAGAAACAAAAAAAGAAATGAAATTTGGCTTGATATTTCAAAATATAATTGATTTAGAGGAATGTAAAAATTATTTTGTTGCTTATGATAATGAAACAAAAAAATTATTAGAAAAAATTTTAGGTATCAGTTTTTATGGGAACATAGCAGAAAAAAACAGTTTAATTATGAGAAAACAAATTGTTCCCTTATTAAAAGAAGAGTTAGAAAGATAGGCTTTACAAAAATAAAAAAATAGTGTATTTTGAATAAAAATAGCACAAATTAGAGGAGTTCAGTTATGAACATTATACAAAGATTAACTTTTTGGTTCCTTTTCTTTAAGAAGAAAAAATATTTTAATAGCAAAAAAGGGGGAGAAGACTTGAAAAAGTTGTTTAAACAAGCCAAAGATTTCACTGATTCTTTACAAGAAGAAAGAATCATTAGTCGAAAGGAATTACAAGAACCTTATACTGTTTAAAAAAGAAAAGGTCACGAAGGTGACCTTTTTTATGTAGAATTATGTTATAATAATCACATATGAACGAAGAAACAACACAGGATTTTGTAAAATGGTATAGCGAGGTGGGGATTGATGATGTTCCAAGCGTGGGAGGTAAAAATGCCGCATTGGGAGAAATGTATGCCAATCTTGTACCGCTTGGGGTAAATGTGCCAGATGGTTTTGCCCTAACCGCTGACGCCTATCGCCATTTTTTTAAGAATACAGGGCTAGATGAAGAAATAAAGAAAATTCTGGCGGATCTTGATACAAAAAATATAAAAAATCTGCAAGTTCGGGGTAAAAAAGTTCGAGAGACTATTTTAAAAGCTACTTTACCGCAAGATTTGAAAGATATTATTGCCAAATCATATGCAGAATTAGAAAGAAAATATGGTAAAAATCTGGATGTGGCAGTTCGTTCTTCAGCTACTGCCGAAGATTTACCGGGGGCTTCTTTTGCCGGACAACAAGAAACTTATTTAAATATATGTGGAATTGATGATGTGCTTGTGGCTACTAAAAAATGTATTGCCTCGCTTTTTACTGACCGAGCAATTTCTTATCGGGCCGATAAAGGATTTTCACATTTTGATACTGCTCTTTCAGTCGGTGTTCAACATATGGTACGTTCTGATCTTTCCGTTTCCGGTGTGGCTTTTACTATTGATACAGAAACAGGTTTTGATAAAGTAATTGTGATAAATGGTATTTACGGTTTGGGTGAATTCATCGTGCAAGGTAAAGTTATTCCGGATGAGTTTATCGTTTTTAAACCAACCTTAGAACTTGGTAACAAGAATCCTATCATTGGTAAAAATATCGGAAAGAAAAATATTAAACTTATTTATGCCAAAGAGGGGACAAAAGAAGATAAAGTTTCGTTGCAAGAGCAACAAAAATTTTGTATCACTGACGAAGAGGCCGTAAAATTAGCCAAATGGTGTTTGCAAATAGAAAAATATTTTTCAAAAAAACACGGGCATTATCAACCGATGGATATTGAGTGGGCTAAAGACGGCAAGACGGGTGAATTGTTTATCGTGCAAGCAAGACCCGAGACGGTTATTTCTGGGCAAGATAAGAATGTATTGAAAGAATATAAATTAGAAAAAACAAGTAAGATATTAGTGAGCGGTATTGCTGTCGGCGCAAAAATCGGCAGTGGGAAAGTACGTATTTTGAAAAGTGCCAAAAATATTTCTGCATTCAAAAAAGGAGAAGTGTTAGTAACAGAAATTACTGACCCAGACTGGGAACCGATTATGAAAATCGCCAGCGCTATCGTAACCGATAAAGGCGGTCGTACTTCTCACGCGGCTATCGTCTCGCGAGAGCTTGGCATTCCTTGTATTGTAGGTTCAAATAATGCTACTAAGGTACTAAAAAATGGGAAAGAAGTAACAGTAGATGCTTCAGGAGGGCAAGTGGGGAATGTTTATGAAGGTATAATACCGTTTAAAATACTGGAACATAATTTAGATAAAATTCCAAAAGTAGAAACAAAAATTATGGTGAATATTGGTTCGCCAGACGAAGCATTTAAGAATTACAATTTACCGGCCGAAGGAGTCGGCTTAGGAAGATTGGAATTTATTATTGCTTCGCATATTGGAGTACATCCGAATGTGTTGATTGATTATAAAAAATTAAAGAGTGGTAAAAAAAGCGCAAGCATAAATAAAGTGCTTAACAAAATAGACGAACTAACTCCGCTTTACAAAGACAAAACACAATACTATGTAGATAATTTAGCTTTAGGTATTGCTAAAATCGGCGCTACTTTTTATCCGAATAAAGTTATCATCCGTTTATCTGATTTTAAGACGAATGAATATCGCACTTTGCTAGGAGGTGATTTGTATGAACCACACGAAGAAAATCCAATGCTTGGTTGGCGCGGTGCTTCTCGATATTATGATCCAAAATTTAAAGAGGCTTTTGGGCTTGAATGTAAAGCAATGAAAATTGTACGAGAAAATATGGGTTTGACTAATGTAATTCCGATGATTCCATTTTGTCGTACGCCGGAGGAAGGAAAAAAAGTAATAGAAGTAATGAACGAATATGGATTAGATAGAGAAAAAGATAAAACACTTAAAGTTTATGTGATGTGCGAGATTCCCTCCAACATTCTTTTAGCTGATGAATTTTTAGATATTTTTGATGGGATGTCTATTGGCTCAAATGATTTAACTCAACTTACTTTGGGTCTCGACCGTGATTCTGGAATTGTCACTCATATTGCAAATGAAAATAATCCTTCAGTTAAAAAACTGGTGGCTGAGATAATTCACAAATGCAAAGAAAAAAATAAATATATCGGAATTTGCGGGCAAGCGCCGTCAGATTATCCGGAATTCGCCCAATTTTTAGTAAATGAAGGAATTGAAAGTATGTCTCTTAACCCTGATACGGTTATTAAAATTATTATGGCTCTTGCCGGAAAGAAGTAGAGAAGAGTATAATATAAGTATATGTTAGAAATAACGCAGATAATCTTTTATATAGTGTCATCAGTTGCAATAATAGTCGTAGGGGTGCTACTTGTGATAATGATATATTATTTAATATGTATTTTAAGAAATACCCGCAATATTTCTGATGATATCACCCACACCTATCATAAAACAAAAGGGAAGATAAAAAAGATTATTAATTTATTTAGTAAAAAATAATATGGCAAATAAAAAGAAAAGTTCAAAGTTTTTAAGCGGTGCATTAATAGGGGCGACTCTTGCTGTAGCAGTAGGAATTTTTGCTAATTCAAAAAAAGGAAAGGCATTAAAAAAAGAAGTGAAAGATAAAATGGCAGACTTTTATCAAACCATTGCTCCAAAATTAAAGAAAATGAAAGAAGTAGGAGAGCAGGAATACAAACTTTTCATCAATAAAGCTTTGACTGATTACAACAAAGACGGAAAATTCGATAAAAAAGACTTAAAAAATTTAGCCAAACAAGCCCACGCTTCTTGGAAACATCTAAAAAAGCATTTGTAATTTTCACACTAAAAAGTTAAAAAGCCGTCCTACTTATAGTAGAACGGCTTTTGATTATTCCTCATATGGAAGTTGAAGTAACAAAACTTTTTTATTCATAATACAAAAATTCATAGTTCCTACTTGTTTGTAGATATTATCGAATTTTTGCCAAACGAAAATAAAAGGTGTGGAAAGAGATTTGTCATCTACAATACTAATGACAATATTTTCTTCCATTCTGGCAAAAGTTTGATTTAAATTTGAGTTTATGCCAGATATCGTTATTTTTTGATTTTCGTTTAAAAGGATTACTTCTTTTTTCCCCATTTTTAAACCTCGTGGATTTATGACGAAATAACTGCTTTATTTTTCTTTAGATTACAACAAAATCAACAAAAAAGCAATGGGAAACCCCCATTTCAGCTATAGCGTAAATGGGGGTATAAATTCGCGGAAGACGGTCTTCCGCCAACTGAAATTTTCTATATTATAAAAATATGATAAAGTTATAATATTGCGGGATTAGTTTAGTGGCAGAATGAGTCCTTCCCAAGGATTAGACGGGGTTTCGATTACCCCATCCCGCACATTTTGTGGCACCTCACTGGTATGTTATACTATAAGTAATTAACAATTAATCAATTTTTAAAAACATTATGAAAAATGTAACAATTTATTCAACACCATCTTGTCACTTTTGCCATCTGGCTAAAGATTTTTTTAGGGCAAATAAGGTAGCTTATACTGAATATGATGTAGCTAGTAATCTTGAAAAAAGAAATGAAATGATGGAAAAAAGCGGACAGATGGGTGTGCCGGTAATCATCATAGGTGATGAACTTATAGTAGGATTTGATAAACATGCAATAGCAAAAATGTTGGGGTTTGTTTAGTAATGAAAAAAATATTAAAAATAATTTTTTATATAATCGCTGTAGGCGTTGTAGTTTTTTTGTTTCAAAATCCACTCAGACAAATCTTATTAAATTTGCAGAATAAATATCTTCCTTGTAGTTATCCCATAACATATTCCATCGGTTCTTTTGATCAGAAGTTTGGTCTATCTAAAGAAAAATTTCTTAATATTATAAATATTGCGGAAAAGACTTGGGAAAAATCTATTGATAAAGAATTATTTACCTATGCACCAAATGGCGATGGAGATTTAAAAATAAATCTTATCTATGATATTCGCCAAGAGGCGACTGAAAAGTTGAAAGACATAGGTATTACAGTAAATGACACTCGGGCTTCGTATAATGACTTAAAATCAAATTATGATGCTATGCAAGTTGATTATAAAAATAAAAAAATTGAATTAGAGGCGCGAATTACTTCTTTCAATAATCGTCAGAATATTTATAACGAAGAAATCGCGTATTTTAATACAATTGGTGGCGCGCCTCAGAATGATTATAATCGTCTGAATAAAGAAAAAATATATCTAGATACAGAATTTTCAGAAATAAATAAAATGCAAACGAAATTTAATTCTCTGGTAGATAATATTAATGCTTTAGTAATTGTTTTAAATCGTTTGGCTAGTTCGTTAAATATTGAAGTGAAGAAGTTTAATACTATCGGAAACGAACTTGGCGGGGAATTTGAAGAAGGTACATATCAGGAAGGGCCCGATGGCAGAGAGATAGATATTTTTCAATTTGATAATGAAGGGAAATTAACCAGAGTTTTAACACATGAATTTGGACATGCTTTAGGGTTGGAACATTTAGAGAACCCAAAAGCTGTGATGTATCGTTTGAATAATGGAGTGAATGAGAAATTAACCATTGAAGATATTTTAGCCTTGAAAAAACACTGTGATTTGTCCGCTTTTTAGAATATATTTTGTGTCCTCGGCAGGAATCGAACCTGCAATTACTCCTTAGGACGGAGTCGTTATATCCATTTAACTACGAAGACTTATAATTTGACTCTTATAATTTAACACAAAAAACCAAAATTTGAAAATTGGCTTTTTAGAAAGGCTATGCTAAAATGTTGCTTATGGACCCAGAATCCAAACAATTACTTCAAAATACATTAGCCCTTGCTGAAGAAAATAATAAATTACTTCATAAAATTAGGGGCGTTCAAAAAAGAGAGACTATTTGGAATGTATTAAAATTAGCTGTAATAATAGCAATTGCTTTTGGATCTTTTTATTATATAGAACCATATTTAAATCAATTAGTTGGTATATATGATGGAGCAAAAAATAATATCGACAGTTTCAATTCTGTTTTGGAAAATTTTAAAAAGTAAAATGCCTAGGTAGCTCAGTAGTAGAGCGTTCCCCTGAAGAGGGACAGGTCGGGTGTGCGATTCACCCCCTAGGCACAAGAATTTAAATTGATCTAACTTTAATAGTATTTTTTTTCTCTTTATCTACTTTTTGGATTTTGATAGTCAATAGGCCGTGTTTTTCGGTAGCTTCCACTTCTTCCGGTTCTACTTCTTGAGGAAGGAGAATAGAACGAGAAAATTTCCCCCAATAAAGCTCTTTTACAAAATAATTTTCTTCATCAATAGTTCTATTTTCTTCTCTTTTTCCTCTGATGGTAATCATATCTCTAGCAATAGTAAGTTCCAGATCCTCCGGTTTAACGCCAGCTACCATAGTTTGCAAAATTATATCTGTGGGTGTTTGATATACATCTACCGTTAATTCCAATTCTTCGTTTTCTTCTTCCATCCAACCATTGCCATTTTTTTTGTCTGATTTTATAGATATCTTTTTTTCTTCTTCCAATTCGTCTTCGGCCCTAATGCTGCCAGTTAATCTATCAAAAAAACTTCTTTTTTTATTTTGTGTATTCATAATTTTTTTTCCAGACGTCGGACATCAAAGAATTCCAGATGTCCGACGTCTAAGTTGTACTCATTCTTCTTAGTTTTTCAAAAAGTAACATAATAATAATGGTGACGACCCAAAGAAAACCCAACACACCTAGAAAATTACTTCCCTTATCTTCTATTATAAAAAAATTAAAGGTACTATGCAAGGCAATAGCCAATACAATACCAGCTAGAAGGTATATTTTCCTTATGAACTTACTCATAAAAAACGAAAGTCCCAAACTAATACCTATAACACCCGACGAGACAGCATGCAAAAGGGTAGATCCCAAAAATCTAAGTTGACCAGTGAGTAGACCTACAGTAGCTTGGTCTAAGGAAAGCGGTTTAATTAAAAACATAGTATTTTCAAGAGCGGCAAATCCCAAAGCAACGGTAATTAAAAAAATTGGCCAGTCTATCGGTTCGTCAATATGTTTAGTTTTAAAAAGAAGAATCAATACACCTAAATATTTTATAATTTCTTCTATGCTTGCCCAACCGATGGTTTGCCATATCGGGTTTGTTACATTATTTTGAATGAGTTTTTGTATCGGTATAACGAAAGCTACGGAAATCATCCCAATGATAAATAATATAGCAATCAATCCTTTTGGTTCGGGTTTTTGATTATCTTCTTTCAGCCAAAACCAAAGCCAAAAAAGGGCGGGTCCAACTCCCAATAAAATTGCCAGTGCTAAAATTTTTGGATCAGTTGTCATAAGCGGGCCAATTTTCAATCATTAATAACTTTTTGTTTTTTATTTTTAGCATAGACCAGACTTCTTCAGTAATAAAAGGCATAAAAGGATGGAGAACTTTCAAAAGGATTAAAAGATGGGTATAAAGCAAAGCTTTGGCTGAATCGGCATTCTTTTTTTCCAGAATTTTTTTCTTGGATCTTTCAATCAGAATATCGGCAAAAGTATGCCAAAAATAATGATAAAGTTTTTCCGCTACAATATAAAATTTGTAATCCTCCATCTCTTTAGTGATTTCTTGTACTAAAATTTTTAATTCTTCGTCCGATTTTTTATCTTCTTCATCATAAATTGGATTTTCTGGAACGGAGAAATCTTTTGTAGTATCCAATACGAAACGCGTAGCATTCCAAATTTTATTGGCAAACTTTTTGTAGGCTTTCACTTTTTGAATATCAAATTTACTGTCTGCTCCGGGTCCGATTCCTACAATCATAGACATACGAAGGGCATCAGCTCCATACTCTTTTATTATTTCAATAGGGTCTATACCATTACCTAATGATTTACTGAATTTTTGTCCTTTAGCATCTCGCAAAATGCCATGCAAATAAACCGTCTTGAAAGGAATTTCGCCTATCAAATATTGAGACATTAAAATCATTCGCGCCACCCAAAAGAATAATATTTCATATCCAGGGTTTATCACACTTGTCGGGTGGAAATTTTTTAAGTCAGATGCGTCCATATTTGGCCATCCTAAAGTGGAAAAAGTCCAAAGACCCGAAGAAAACCAAGTATCTAGAGTATCTTCATCTTGAACCCAATTTTCAATATCTTTTGGAGGATTTATGTCGCAGTGGATTTTTTCGACTTGCCCCGTAGTAAGCTTTGCTTTACTACTGGGGTACCAAACAGGAATCTGATGTCCGTACCAGATTTGACGAGAAATACACCAGTCACGCAGATTTTCAATCCAATTGTAATAAACTTTTTCAAAATGATTTGGTAAAATTTTTATTTTTCCATCTCGCACCGGCTCAAGCATTAATTCCTTTAGCGATTTGTCATCACGAGAGGGGATTTTTTTATTTACATCAACAAACCACTGAAGCATAATTTGCGGTTCAATCATTCCACCAGATCGGTCAGCAGTTGCCACTCTATTCACATAATTTTCATCAATAGAAACAAGTAATCCTTTTGCTTTCAATTTTTCTACAATTTTTTCGCGAGCATCACTGATTTTCATTTCAGCAAATTCGCCAGCAATAGGAAGTAATCTTCCATATTTATCAATAATTTGTTCTTTGTCTAATTTATATTTTTCGGCTAAAGCAAAATCTTCATGTGAATGCCAAGGAGTAATAGTCATGGCTCCAGTGCCAAATTCCATATCAATCATTTCATCTTTTATAACAGTGGCTTCAATTGGGCCATTGATCCATTCCACTGTTAATTTTTGTCCGTGTGTCCAATCTTTATATCTTTTATCATCTGGATGCATCACTACATATTTATCTCCGAATTTTGTTTCTGGTCTTGCTGTACCTATCTCAAACGGTCCATATTTAAAAGTATAAAAATTTCCTTTTTTTTCTTCGTATATTATTTCATCATCAGAAATAACTGTTTGACCTTTTGGATCCCAATTTACAATTCTATTACCGCGATAAATAAGACCATCGTCATACATTTGTTTGAATGCGGTTTTTACAGCCAGATTTCTTTTTTCATCCAAAGTGAAAGCTTCTCGAGACCAATCAAGAGAGGTACCTATTTTCCTAAGCTGACTTTCTATGGTTGTCTTACTTTCATTTACAAATTCATTAACTTGTTCTAAAAATTTTTCTCGTCCAATATCTTTTTTCTTTAAACCTTCTTTTTCTAAAATTTTTGTCACTTTCGAATCGGTGGCTATAGCAGCGTGGTCAATTCCCGGAAGCCACAAAGTTTTTTTGCCTCGCATTCTGTTATAACGAATGATTGTGTCTTGCATAGAATCTTCTAAGGTATGACCCAGGTGAAGCACTCCAGTAGCATTAGGTGGTGGAAGAACAATACAAAAAGTTTCGGCATCTGGTTTTGTAATGCCTTTTTCAATGCAAACATCTGGATTAAAAAAACCACTCTCTTCCCAGAGTTTGTAAATCTTATCTTCAGTTTCTTTTGGGTCGTAAGGCTTTAATAGCTTCTCATCCATTCCTAAATAATATCATAGAATATTGGTATTTTCTACTTTAATCGTAGATTGCCCTCGGCTTGTATATTAGAAGTCTTTCCTGTTTTTTTATTGTTTTTTATAAATTGGAAATACCCAACCATACCTATCATTATTGAGTTATCTCCAGTCAGTTCTTTTAACGGAAAGAGCAATTGAATATCCTTTGATACGGCTTTTTTCATTTCTCTTTGCAAGTGTTTATTGCAAGCCACTCCGCCGGCTACGATTATTGTTTTTGGTTTATATTTTTTGTATGCTTTTTTTGTTTTATAAACTAAAGTTTCTACTACGGCATTTTCAAATTCTAGAGCGATAGCTTGTTTTATTTTGTCATTTTGTAGAATGTTTGCATTTTCTTTTTTTAAGTCACGTATTAAATACAGCACGGCGGTTTTTAATCCAGAAAAAGAAAAATCGAAATTCTTACTATATATCATTGGCCTAGGAAGAGAAAAGGAGAAACAATTTTTTATGGGTGTCTCGCAGGTCGACGGGCCGAGAGGCAGCGCTCCGCGAGCACGCGGAGACAGCGACCCAGAAAAAATTAGTTTCTCATTTCCTCTTCCTTCCTCCGCTAATTTTGAAATTTGCGGTCCGCCGGGATAGGGAAGTTCCATCATTCTTGCTACTTTATCAAACGCTTCTCCGGTGGCATCATCCAAAGTTTCCCCGATAATTTTATAGTCTAACCAACTTTTTGAAAAAATTAATTCAGTATGTCCACCAGACACGAGTAAAGACAAAACAGGGAAGTCAATTTTAGGAATTGAAAATCTTCCTTTTGATTTTCCAAAGACAGATAAAATATGTCCTTCCATATGATTCACTGGAATTAATGGCACTTTCCATTTTTTTGCCAATTCTTTAGCGAAGGCAATTCCACTCCAAAGAGCTGGTTCCAATCCTGGTCCGTAAGTTACGGTAATTAAATCAATCGGTTTTTTCTTTTTGCTGAGTTTTGCTTTTTCCAAAACTTCTTCTAAAAGTATAGGCAAATTTTTTATATGTTCTCGTTTGGCAAGAGCAGGAAAGACTCCACCGTATGGAGCGTGGATTTTTATTTGTGAATTAGAAGTATTAGCTAGTATATTAAAAGAGGCGTTTTTTATACCTCCCCCTACTTCCATTATAGTTATAGCTGTATCATCACAACTTGTTTCAATACTTAAAATTTTCATGTGCGCGATACAGGACTCGAACCTGTGGCCTACCCCACGTCAAGGGGTCGCTCTACCAACTGAGCTAACCGCGCGTATTTCAGGTGTCGCTACAACTTAGCTGACCGAACAATTAAAAAAGCAGAATTTTTATTTGCTTTTTCAATATTACATCTTAGCTTGAATTCTTTCAAGCGCTACGATAAAAGCGCCGCGACGGAGATCAGTGGAGTATTCTTTTGCTTTTTTAAATGTTTTTTGAGCAGCGTCATTCATCATCGGAAGCAGTTTATTGAAAACTTCTTTTTCACTCCAGTGTTCGCCTTTTAGATTCTGATCCCATTCAAAATAAGAGACTGTCACGCCTCCAGAATTTGCCAAAATATCTGGCACTACTGGAATGTCTTTTTTGAACAAAATTTCATCAGCTTCGGGTGTAATAGGGCCATTAGCAAGCTCTAAAATCGCTTTAGCACGTATTTTATCAGCATTCCTATTAGTTATTTGATTTTCAAAAGCGGCAGGCACTAAAAGGTCACATTTGGTTTGTAAAAGTTCTTCATTAGTTAAATTTTTACCTCCTTCGAAATCTGCCAGAGAACCAGTTTTTTTCTTGTGTTCGATAAGTTTCTCTATATCTAAACCATCTTCATTATAAATTCCTCCCTTGGAATCTGAAATAGCGATAACCGAATGTCCGTTTTCTATAAAAATCTGAGCTGCATTTAATCCGACATTTCCAAAACCTTGTACCACTACTTTACATTTTTCTGGTAACCCAATTTGCTCACGTAAAGAATCAAAAACATAAAATCCGCCTAATCCAGTAGCCGGTCCGCGTCCAGCTGAACCACCTTTGTCTAGAGGTTTGCCAGTAAAAGTTGCTCCTGTTTCGTCTCCGGTAATTTTTGCATATTCGTCTGTCATCCATGCCATTATTTCTGGTGTAGTATTCACATCCGGCGCAGGCACGTCTTTTTTAGGACCCAAAACATCGGCAAGTTTTTGTACCCATCCACGGGAAAGTCTTTCTAATTCTGTTTTTGATAATTCTTTTGGATCAACTGTAATTCCACCTTTTCCTCCGCCCATTGGAATTCCAGCCACGGCACATTTTAAAGTCATCCAAAAAGCTAGAGCTTTTACTTCATTTATTTCAGTGTCTGGATGATATCTGATTCCACCTTTGTAAGGTCCAAGAGTATTATTATATTCAACTCGATAGCCCTCGAATATTTTTATAGAACCGTTATCCATTTTTACCGGTATTGAAATCCTAATATCACGGTCAGGTTGTCTTAATCTACTGATAAATTCATCGCCAAAGTTTTTAATCTGGGCGACTTTATCTAACTGAGCCATTCCATTTTGAAAAGGGTTTTGCATAATGTTTTATATTAACATTTATAATATGAATTTGCTATGAATTAACTAAAAGCAAGTTTTTCTAATATTGTGAGTTCTTCTTTAGTGTTAGGCTGTAGTCCTTCAATTAGGTTTGCTACTGGTACTGCTTCGATTTTTTTATTTTGGTCACGGGCCATTTTAATGAGGTCAGTTAAATAATATTCACCTTGCACATTTTCATTTTTTATTAAATTAATATTTTTCCAGAGCCAGTTTGCGTCAAAAGCATATACTGCTGGGTTAAGTTCTTTTACCATTTTTTCTTTTTCTGTAGCATCTTTAAATTCAACTATACCCGCGACTTCTCCATTACTTCCTCGCACTATTCTACCGAAATGTCTCAAACCAGATCTCCACTCTTCAAAATCTGGCATTAATACTGTCGCCATAGTTATAGTTGATTTTTTTTCATTATGTTTTTTTAGTAGACGTTCAATAGTTTCTTTTGAAATGAGCGGTTGATCTGAAGAGAGTACTAATACTATTTTGTGATTGGGGTGAACTTTATTTTTGGCTGATGAGACCGCGTGTCCTGTTCCTAATTGTTTTTCTTGTTCTGCATATAAAAAGCTGTTTCCCAATACTTCTATTATTCTTTCTTTTTTATGACCCACCACAATTATTGGTTTGATTAACAAATGCAAAGTGGAAATAGTATCAAGTATGTGTTTAATAAGCGGTTTATTTTTTAACATGACAAGTGCTTTGGGTTCGTCAGATTTCATCCGAACTCCTTTCCCAGCAGCCAATATTATTATTTGAGTATCGTCTTTCATATGTTTTTAATTATACACTTAAAATAAATCATTACCTATTGATTTATTTGTTAAATTATTTTGAAAACAATTTTGAAAATGATAGTATTTATATATGATTCGCATTATGACTTGGAATATTGGCTCATTTTCTTTTCTTAAATATATAAAATATTTTGGGATTAAATATAAAGGTCAGAAAATTATTCACGAATATTTTCAGCCGAAAATAAATGGTGATTTTGTCTCGAAATCTATTGAAAAAATAAATCCAGATATTTTATTTCTACAAGAATTTTATTTTGCTGAAGACACTAAATATATTGAAATATTAAAAAATTATCCCTATCAAAAATTGATAAATACTTGGTATCATAAGCATTCTATTTTAGTTGCTAGTAAATATGAATTTACAGTTACAGAAAAAGATAATTTTCCAATTATTTTTTGCAAAGGATTGAATCTTATTCCAATTCATTTAAATTCTTATTATGCGTCAAAAAGAGTAAGTGATTTAATAACTTTAAATAAAATTACAAAAAATTTACAAAATATTATAATTCTTGGTGATACTAATATTTGGTCCAAAGGAGATTTTTTCTTTTTTAGAAATGACAGAAGGGGATATAAGATTATTACTAAACATTTAATAGATTTTTCAAAAAACATCTTTTCAACTTCATATTTTGGTCTTGGTTTTGATAAAGTTTTTGGTTCTTCAAATCTCAAAATTAGCAAAATAGAATCACCCCAAACCCGCAGTCATTTTATGGATCATTATCCTGTTGTTTTTGAGTTGCTTTTTGATAAAATTGTTGTATAATCTAATTGGGTTAAAAACTAAATAAAGAAGTTCTTTTAACTAGTGGGTTAATTTTGTGGAGGGTTGTATGTGTGTTTTGGGAATAGAATTTTCGCAGTTTCAAATTTTTCTAGTTTCTGTTTTTTTATTGTCCCTCGTTTTTTCAGTAGTAGGTTGGAGTATTTTAGAAAAAGACCCGTATGGTTCTTTTGTTTGTAGGAATCATTCAATAGAGAAACCGTTGGGGGAAAAAATTGCCAAAATTTCTACAGCCATGATTTTTGTTTCTGGTTTTGTGCTGTTTTTGTCTTTCTAAAATAAATAAAGTTTTTTGAAAACTAATTTGAGGAAATATGAATCAAGTACAAACTATATTGTTTTATACTGCCGCAATAGTTTCATTTATTACGACAGTAGGTTATATCATTTTATATAAAAAAGGTTATTATTCTTCAACTACATGGAGAACAAAAAAATGGGAGAAATGGTTAAGGATTTTGAAATACATTTCTTTCATCTTAATTATCTTGTTTCTTCTTTCTTTTGTTGAAGATAGTAACTACTATTAAATTCCCTTATTTTGTTAACTCAAAATAGGGGAATTTTATTTTGTGACCCTACCGGGGTAATCTTTCATTACATGAACAGTATACCTTTTTAATTTATTCAAAATAAATTTTTCATAAATAATAAAAAGCTTTTCGCTTCCCGGACGTAAGCAAAGCAGTTTGCTTACTTAGGGTCACGCAAGAAAAAAGACCTGTTGATACAGATTTCTTTTTTCTACGCGTGAACCCAAGAGTTGGCTTTCCGAACTAATAAAAGAATCTCAAGGGATTAAATTAAGTATATCAGAATTACAGAGTTTGGGCTTCATTCCACTGGCTAGAAAGTCGCATAGTATCCTAAATAAATAATTTGGGTTATAATTTCGCTATGTGGATTTGGGCGGTAATTATTATTATAGCTGTTTGGTGGATAATCAAGCGGTCTCAAAAATCTAATTCTTCGCAGAGAGAAGAAGATGTTTTAATTCCTGAATCTAATCTAATTGAGGAAGATCTTGTTTTTAAGGTTCAGGGAGAATTTGAAAAAAATCTAGGAGATACTTTTTTACCGGACGCAGTAAAATATAGAGATTTGTATATTTACAAATACATGATGAGGGGTTGGTTTTCTGAACTTTCTGGGAAGTATCGGTATGATGAATCAATGATACAAAAATTGAGAAAAGATTGGCTAGATTACATGGAGGCATTAAGAGATAAGGGCCTGTATAATTTTCTTTCATTAGAAGCAGAAACGGAAGAGCAAAGAGAATCATACGGGGAAAAGCATTTCATGGCTTCAAGTAAGGTTTCTGCTATTCAAGATGCTTTTGCTGTTGCTATAGGAGAAGAAGCGGTAAAAAAATTGTCCAATCTTCAAGAGGAAGAGCTTTTTGCATTTACAAGAGAAGGTGAACTGGCTTCAGAAGAAGAATCTGAAGAATAGATTACTCCCCTAAAATTTTTCAATAAACAATTCGCCAACGATTTTTGTGGTGTCTTTTTCTCCCCCTAACTCAAAACACCAATGAGGACGGTCATTGATTCCAACTATGGATAGATTTTTTATCCAAAAATCAGCTGGTTTTTGAAGTGTCATTATTTCTTTTACAAAGGCCTTAAACTTACCTTTATTTTCAAGGGGAAAAACTAGTAGCTTATTCTGTAAAAAGTAAGTCAAAGCACCGGCAATAGTTTTCCAATTTTCATAATTAATAAAGAGTTCTGTGTTGAGTTCGTTTTCTTGGAAAATAGAAACGAGTTCGTTTCTCAAATTACCCAAACCAATTATTTTTGATATTGCACCGGGTAAAGATCCACTATCTGCTTGCCAGTGTTTGGATAAAGCGTTGGTTATATCGCGGAAAACTGCTAATCGCATACTAGAAGGTCGGTCTAATTTTGTATGAACTATCCAATCACTATAAAATTCTATAGTTCTATATTTTGAAATATCTGGATGATTTTCAATAAGATGTCGTGCTTGAACCATCAGAAAAACAATATCTTGTTTTTCAAGATGGCCATGTTGTGCAACTACATCCAACCAATCCTTTATGTGATCTCTGGCTGTCATGAAAGCATTCTAACATGATTTATGATTGATGATTATATATGATATACTCCCAAAATATGGAGAAATCATTAAGAAAAATCAGTGCCGATATTGTATTATCAAAACCAGAGGAATTAAAGAAATTCACTATTTTGCTTGGTAAAAATGCTTCCGGAAAAAGTGTTTTTCTTACTAAACTTCGTAGTAATGATAAAATAACTTTTCATTACCTTACACCCGAAAGAAGTGGAAAATTATCCCATGTCTCCGCACAATCTGACCAAATAAGCAAAGACCCTTACGCCTACGAGGGAGAGAAATATAAGAATCAACATGCTAATTTTCATGAACTATCAATGGCTTCTTTCATCTCTTTTCTTACAACAAGTAATAATGAAATTGCAGAAGCTCATGGAACAGACGATTCAAAAGCCGACACGATAAAGAAGAAGAAGGAAGCGATTATTGATACAATTAACAATTTAATTCCAGAACACCAGATAGTGGTTTCCAAACAGAATGTAATTTCTTTTAAGAAAAATAGTGCCCACTTAAATGTAGATCATTTATCCAGTGGAAGTTCTCAAGTTTATTCAATTATTTTTGATATAGCACACTTCTTAATTAACGAGGAAAATACATCCGGAAAATACATAATACTTTTATTAGATGAACCAGACGCACATCTACATCCAGATTTGCAATATAAATTGATTCAGGTAGTCAACGAGCTTATAAAAAATAATGAAAAAATTAAGTGCATAATTGCCACGCATAGCACATCAATTTTATCTGCCACCACTTCTTTTAATAAAGAAAATACAGAAGTTTGTTTCTTGCAAAGTAAGGATACAGAGCATAATTTATTTGAAATAAACAAGATACTTGATGATATTGTTCCGATATTCGGTGCTCATCCGCTTACTCAAGTTTTTAATGAATATCCGATACTACTTCTTGAAGGAGAAGATGATGTTTTTGTTTTTCAAACTGCCATAAAATCAAGTAGGTTGAATGATGGGAAAGATTTAATCAAACTTTATCCTTGTGATTGTGGTGGTATTGATAATATAAAAAATTATGAAAACCTAGCTAGAAATTTATTATCTAGCGTTTATGATAGCCCTAAAATTTATTCCTTGATGGATCGTGATGATACAACAACAGAAACTTTAGATGAAGATACTCCAATAAAAATCGTTAGATCGCTCACTTCTTGCAGAGAAATGGAAAATCTGATTTTATCAGATCAAGTTCTTGAAAGTATTGGCTCAAATTGGAAGGATGCAGAGCCAATTGTAAGAAAATTTTTACCTGATTTCAATAACAGGTATTCTGATGACATAAAAAATAATGTATATAAGATAATATCAGAAATTAAAACCGATAATGGTAAAAGTTGGGAAATACTCGTTGGAAGAGCGATAGGTAAAAATATCACTAAAGCGGAGGAATTGCTTAAAACAGAAGGTTCTATATTTCACATGCTTGGAGAAAAATCTACAAAAATTGTTTTAGGTAAAGTATGAAAGTAAAAACCAAAGAGAATATAACAGACCCACACTATTTAGCACAATTAAAACGAGATTAAAGTAATTAACGAGTGATTTTCGGCTCGGTATTTCTTTTCTCGTTTTAATACAAAACCATAATGCTAAACCCCAGATGACGGGAGGTAAGAAATAGGGTAAATCTAGGACAAAGGTTGGCGAGAATCCAAAATAATGATCTTGGCCGGTATAGATTAGCTGGCCGGAAAAGACATGGAAGTATTTATCGGCAAGACCGGGAGTAATGATAAATATAAATACAGGCAAAGCAGTTAGTAAAATGCTGATGAGTAATTGTTTCTTGTTTTCCATGTGATTATCGTGTTCTTCTTGCAACATGTTAATGGTTAATTTTTTTAACTTTTCTATACTTTCATTCATTAGGGTGATTGGTATTAAAAACTTCATACTTAATATCCTAGCTACGAAAAGGGTTTTCAAAAAGAAATGACAAAATCCATAACATAAATAAGATTATACCGACTATGCGCAGATAAGACGGAAGAATTGTGTCATAGCGAGAACGACCAAGCGCAACTAAAATCACAATAGCCATTATCACCGGTATCGCTGGTATGAGCATAAAATCACCTCCTTCTTCTTGGGAAATAAAAAAGGAAGATACTATTAAGAAAACTAAACAAAGCCCAGCGATTCCCAAAATGATTTTTATTATTTTTGTCTCCATTTTTTAGTATTGTTTATTTAATGCGCTTTTTTGTAAAAAATTCAACAACAAAAGCTGACACAAAACTGATGACTGTAAATTCCATAATGATCAGTAGAATGGATGTTTTCCATCCCAAGAAAAAGAAAGAAGTTATTAAAATGCCGAATGTAGCAATACCTCCGGAAAATTTCATAATTTCTCCAACATTACCCATTTTTGCTTCCCCTAGATAATATACAGATGTCCCGGCAAAAGCTATGAGCGCAAATATCCAAAATAATAAATTTATGTCCATAGAAGTATTCACCAGAACTTAATTTTCCAGATGGTATTTTTTAATCTTTGCCAAAAGGTAGTTTTTTGATTGGCTGGCGTTGGGTTGTCTTGCACAAAAACAGGAGCAGGTTGAGCTACTGGTATCTCTGGTTTAAGAGCCATTTCCTCCGTTGTTTTTGCCCCTAGCACGGGTTTTGCCTGTGAAAGTGTGGTAATGGGTGTTTTGCTGGCTTTAGGGGTATCTTGGCGCTCTGCAACAGGAATATACTTACTTATCGCTAAAGGTTTTCCTTTCTCGGTGCAAAGACCATTGTTATTATTGAAATCAAATTCGCTTCCCTCATAACATACACAGCCAGCTTTCTCGTAGTTGTAATAGGCCAACGGACCAAAACTCTGCACGCACATAAAAAGATTATCTAGGCGCAGTCGCAGTTCGTTTTCACATTTTCCATTGATAAAAGTTGAACCTTCCACACATTCACATTCTTTAGTTTTTTTATTGAAAGACGAATAATATCCCTCTTTGTCCATGCACGCCAACTCTGATTTTAATTCATAAACTCGTAATTGATATTCGTATTCTTCTTGAGCTGAATATCCAATCGGCTGTGTATTTATACTCGCGCTTAAACTTTTGAGTTCGGCTTGAAGTTGTTTGTAATTCTCGTCATTGTCTTTGTCTAGTTTTTCACGCGCTTTTTTAATATCCTCTACTCTCCGGTCAAGTGTATTTTTAGGAATTTGATTTAAGATTGATCTAACATCAGACCATGCGTTATTCTCAATGCTATTTGCACGATAACAATCAAAAAAATTTGAATCGCTACAACCGGAGCGATATTCCAAATACTCATCAATGGTGTCGGTGGATGGAATAATTAAACTTTCGGCATGGGTGATATTAAAATAAAGAAAAGATAGGACTAAAACAAAAACTATGTGTAGTTTTTTCATATTTCGCGTAGGTTTTAATTGATAATAGCGAGAACAAAAAAGGTCTCGCGACACAGACGGCAATTCCTTTCGGAACTGTCACCGAGCTATTTCTAGCCCGGACCTACGCGAATAGTGTCTGGTCACGAGACCATCTTTATTCGCGTAGGAATTTCCTTTATTTAGCCATACCAGTTATGGGTTAGGCGTTGTGTTTTTATAGTAGCTCTTTTTTGACCTAAAAACAACACAATTTGCATTCTAAATTCACTATGCTACAATCAAGGTAATTGAATATGAAATGATAGATCGGCCACATGGTTTAATTGCAAGTTTTGCAGTTAAGTCGGCCGTTTTTTTATTTTTTATATATGAAAATAAGGATAATAAAAAAAGGAAATAGAGAAAAACCAAAGGTGAAAATCATCAAGCGTTCTCCTACTTTCAGGCAATCCCGTGTTATTGCAATCGTGCGGGAAAATGCGGGAAAGATGGGGAGTAAGGCAGAGGTCTTGAGACAAGCAGGATATGGTTCGGACGCTGTGAATAATCCGGAAAGAGTTTTTAACTCTCCGGCCGTCAAAGAAGCACTTGATCCGATTGTGAGAAAAATGAGAGAAATTCGCACAAAAGTTTTAGATGCACTTGATGAGAAAGATTTCAGTAAAGAAAGTGCCTTCAACCTCACTATGATTTCCGGCATGCTGACGAAAGATTCCGAGCTGTTAGATGGGAGACCAACCTCAAGGGACGGCTACCAGATAACGGAGGGGGAAAAGGAACACATAAGAAAATTATTAGAAAAGAACAGGAAAAAATAGTTAGAACAATATGAATAAGATTATTACAAAAGAATTAGTTCGGCCACAAGGGCCATGACCCTCCGAAGCCCGCAATACGGGCTTCGGGAATCTAATAATAGATCAAGTGGCAATAAAAAGTCATTTTATTCCTCGCAAGAGATACAAAACATCTCGGGTTTAGGAGATGTATTGCGTAGTATACGCGCTCGGCTTATAAGAGATGGCGTTTCTATTGATAAAGAGCGCAGGAAGATTTTGCGAAAAAGAAAAGAATCGGCTATGATATAAATATAACTATATGCGAAAAAAGCAAAATGAAAAACCATATAGAAATTACTATCTCATATACAACCGAAAAAGCACGGATGATTTGGATAATCAAAAAAACTCAATCTCATATCAGACGATGGAAGCAATAAAATTTGCAAGGCGAGAAAAATTACCAATTGCAAAAGTTGATATTCAAGGATTTTGTAAAGGAGGAATCATAAGCGAAAAACATACTGGATTTAAGGAAGATGAGCAACTTGATATCGCTGAAGATGGACGCATACAATACCGCATTGAAAGGCCAAAGTTTGAAAAACTTGTTCATTCGCTTGTGAGAGGAGAATACAAAGGGGTCATATTTCTTTGTTGGGATCGTGCTACGCGCAACAAAAATGATGACAATGTTCTCCGTAAGTTAATGAAATTTCCCGATTTGGATATAAGGTTTGTGCAAGCAAATTATGACAATACGAGTGCAGGAGAACTACATAAAGATGTTGATGGAATGTTTGCTCAACATCACTCAAGGGTTACAAGTGAAAAAGTGACCAACACAAATAAAAAACTCCGAGACGAAGGTGTATGCACATATAAAGCTCCGATCGGATACCAAAATACCGGCAACCCTCGCAATAAACCATTTGACCCAATACGCGCCCCGTTGGTAAGGCAATTATTTGAAAAGTATGCAGAAGATACATGGAGCTTGGCTGACCTAGCCCGTTGGGCAAATGATAACGGTTTGACCATGCGACCTGTTCGCCGAAAAAGAACTACCGAAGAAATGCTTCGCGATGAGGAAGTAAAAATTGAGCCAATTGCCCGTCCCATTACTTTCAATCATATCCATAAGATAATTACTAACTTATTCTACATAGGCAAGGTGTTGGGTAATAATGGAGTATATGTTAATAGTATTAGTCACGAGCCACTTGTTGAAGAAGATTTATTTTATCGGGTGCAAGGTTTGCTAAATAAAAAAAGAGTGAGTGTTCACTATAAAAATAAACTTTATTATGCTTACAGAGGACTTATACGCTGTGGTCATTGTGGGCGTGTGTATACTCCTTACAAAAATAAAATTAAACAAAAAGAGTATTACGGAGCGCGTTGTATGAAAAATTGCATTAACGCAAAAAGGAACATTGATGTTGATTTTATTGAGCAAAAAGTCGGTGCAATCATGTTTAATCTTTCTTTTACCAAAGAAGAAAAAGCTGACATTGACGGCCAAGTGCGAGATGAAGTTTCTACACTTGAAGACAAACGCATAGCCCAAATTAAGGCCATTGATCAAGAGAAGAAAAAGCTCAACGAGGATTTATCTTACTTGCGTAAGAACAAGCTCACCCTGCTCAAAAATGGCGTTTACACGGGACAGGATTATCTCAATGAAGAATCCGACATAGTAAAGAAACTTGAAAATCTCGGAGAAAAAGAGAAGTCAAACAATGTTTCAATGCAAGACGTGGTCAAAGATGTGGTATTTCTTTCCGAACTCCTAGAAGACGCGTATCTGTATTACACTTTGGCAAATCCCACAGAAAAACAACAAATTATTACAAAAGTATTTTCCGAACTTTTACTATCCGGAGAAACCTTGAATTACAAGTGTAGAAATGGATTTAAGGTGTTTGAAAACAAAAAATCTCTCTTTTGTGACCCTACCGGGAATCGAACCCGAATTACCGGCTTGAAAAGCCGATGTCCTAACCGTTAGACGATAGGGCCAAATAAACTTTATTTTAACTTTCAAACGATTACCAATTTCTTGGCTTTTAAAAAGCCGATGTCCGCTATGGTCTAGTAGGTTAGACGATAGGGCCAATCTGTTTATATTATATTATTTTTGAAAAAATCGCAAAAAGTGGTAGATTTACAGTACGGAGGCGTGGCTGAGCGGTTGAAGGCACCGGTTTCGAAAACCGGCATTGGGGAAACTCAATCGTGAGTTCAAATCTCACCGCCTCCGCATTAAAATGAGCAGTTTAAAAGCCCAACAGTATTGCTGGGCTTTAATCTTTTTGCACTTCCTTTTGTTTGAATATTTCTCTAGGTCTTTTATTTAAAGACCACATGAGAATAACAAAGATAATCCAAGCAACTCCAGTATAAAGAGAGAAGAATATTGAAATTACAATTATTGTTACAATAGCAAAAAAAACAGTAAGAGTTTTCAAATTATTTCCTCCCGAAAAGTTCATCAAAATTTAATGGTAAATAAATGCCGAAAGAAATAATTATTGTCACTATTATGTATGGTTTCATGATACTGCTAATTTCATTTGAAATCAAACAGTAAATTAAAACCAACATAAGAAGAACAAAAACCGGTAAAGTTTTTAAGTCTTTCATAAAAATCACCTTTATTTTTTCTGAGCCCATTATAGCACACGAAATAAAGTTTGTCTAAGTTTTATTTCGTGTGAATATAGAGATAAATATCTTCCAAGGCGCGGACGGCGTCGCCGGCCGCGATGTTGTTTTGGTGGTAGAGAACAGTAGTGCAATCTCCAGCCGCCCAAATGCCGGGGATTTCTGTCTTTTGATTGAGTGGATTTATTTTTATGCGTCCTATTTCATCTAGAGGCACAATATCTTTCACAAAACTAGTATTAGGAATCTGTCCAATCTCAGCAAAAATGCCTGAAACTTTTAATTCTGTTTCTGTTCCGCTAGTTTTATCTTTATAAATTAACCCTTCTACAAATTTCTCGCCTTTTATTTCCAGAAGTTCAACATTTTTTATGGCTTTCATTTTTGGATTTTTTAAGACTCTTTCCACTGTTATAGCATCTGCCTTAAAATCATTAGTTCTATTAATTAAAGTGACAGATTTGCAATAAGCTAAAAGTTGAGCAGCACTTTCAAAAGCAGCATTACCTCCACCAATTACGGCCACATCCATATTGGCAAAAAGGGGACCGTCGCAAGAAGCGCAGTAAGTAAGTCCTTTATGTTCGAGTTTGTCTGCATTTTTTGCTTCTAATTTTCTACGTCCGCTACCGGTAGCTATTAGAATTGTTTTAGTTAAAAATTCTTTTTGATCGTCTGTAATTATTTTAAACAAATTATCTTCTTTAGAAATAGAATCAACAACATTACCTTCCTTCACTTCTAAACTATCTCCAGTATTTACTAAAACATGATTCTTTAAATTATTAGCCAAATCTGCTCCGGAAATAGAAACAGTACCAATCCAATTAAAAATTTGTTCGGAAACAACAGATTGCCCACCCCATTCTTTAGTAATGAATAAAGTTTTTAATCTTTTTCGTGAAGCATATACAGCAGCTGCTGCACCAGCCGGTCCTCCACCAATTATTATTAAATCGTAAAGCATTGTGTAATTATACACTATTTATTAAATTTAAAAAATTTAATTTTTTTTACGACGCAAGAATGCTGGAACAGCGCTCCAGTCTTCTGTGTCATCATCTACGATTATTTCTTCTTCTTTTTTTTCTGCTTTTTTTAGAAAATCATTAGTATTGTTTTTATTGGAACTCTGAATGGTATTGTGTATTTCTTTTACTGCTTTTTCGGCATTTTCTTCTTTTAATATTGTTTGGTTCAAAATATTAGTTCCACCAAAAAGAGTTTTACGAGGAGCCTCTCCGCCAAAGCTAGTAGCAATAACCGTAACTTTCAATTCACCCTTTTTTAATTTGTCATCTTTAATTGTACCGAAAATAACTTTAGCGTCTTTATCTATAGATTCGGTAATTATTTTGGCTGCATCTTGTATTTCATGAATAGTGATATCGTCTCCACCAGAGATAGCAAAAAGGACTCCCTTAGCGCCATTTATAGAAACTTCTAAAAGGGGAGAATTGATAGCTTGCAAAGCTGCTTTAGCAGCACGGCCATCACCTGAAGCAAGACCAATACCCATCAAAGCGCTTCCAGCATCTGACATCACCGCTCGAATGTCCGCAAAATCAACGTTAATAATACCTGGAGTAGTAATCAAATCTGAGATTCCTTCCACCGCTTGACGCAAAACATTATCGCAACTAGCGAAAGCATCTTTGAAGTTTGTAGTTTTATCTGCTAACTGTATTAATTTATCATTTGGAATAATAATTATTGCATCAACTTCTTTGGCTAATTCCTCAATTCCTTTTTCTGCAATTTTCATTCGCTGACTGCCTTCAAAGAAAAAAGGTTTAGTAACTACCGCTACAGTTAGAACGCCTTGTTCTTTTGCTGCTCGAGCAACGATTGGAGCTGCACCTGTGCCAGTACCTCCACCCATTCCGCAAGCTACGAAAATCATGTCCGCTCCTTTGATAGTGTCTTGAATTTCTGATTTTGTTTCTTCAGCAGCTTTTTTCCCAATTTCTGGATTCATACCAGCGCCCAGACCTTTAGTAAGATTTTTCCCGATATGGATTTTTTTCTCCGCTAGAGAATGATGCAAGTCTTGGGTGTCAGTATTCATACAAATAAATGACACGCCTTTGACCTTGGAGTTAATCATATGGTTAATGGCATTTTTACCGGATCCACCTATTCCGATGACCATAATGCGAGCAAAGCTTTGTATTTCTGGGTTTAATTTAGGCATATATTTTCACCCCGCCGTGGCGTGGGTTAAGGTTATTTATTAATAAAGTTTAACTAATTTGTATGTATCTTATAATAGTAGAAAATAAAAAAAAGTAAAGCCTGGAATTAGGTTCTAGTTTCTAGGTTCTAGTATCTAATTTACGGCATTAGTTGTTTAATATTTGATTTCGATATTCTTTTTAGTTTTTTCCAGAAATCTTCGAAGATGCCTTCGGGATGAAAACTGTTTTCTTCGTCAGATATCAAGAGGCCCAAAACATTAAACCAAGCCGGATCGCGTAATTTTGTTTTGATGTTGCCAAAAATTTCTGTAGCACCAACTCGAGAGGGAAGTTTCAGAGCGGTTTTTGAAATTTCTTCCAGAGATGGAATATTGGCACTACCACCGATAAAAACAACGCCAGCTGGCAACAATTCATTTCGTTTTATTTTTTTTAAATGATTTTCTATCAATTCAAAAATATCAAAGAGACGCGCTTCAATAATTTCATCCAATCTTTTCTTGGAAAAATCTTCCGACATATTTCCAAGCTTAAAACGTTCAGCTTCTTCTAATGAAACTTTCATGCCTAAAGCAATATCGTTAGTAATATCTGCTCCGCCGATGGAAAAAGTATGTAAAGAAACGAGAGTTCCATTCTCAAAAACAGAAAGAGATACTGTTTCAGATCCTATATTAACCAAAGCACCTCCTACTATCTTTTGTTTTTCAGATAAAGCTATATTACTGCCCGCTTCCGCTGAAGCCACTATGTCTAAAGGTTCTATGCCTGCTGAGGTTATAACTTCTAATAAATCCTCAAAATGGGGGAGAGAACAAGTAACAAAAAGGGCCTTAATTTCAAGCTTGGTTCCTTTCATGCCTTCTGGTCGACCCAATATTTCCTTACCGTCAAGTTTGAAGGAAAGGGGCAATACTTTTATTATTTTTTTATTATTTAAATTTAAATTATCTTCAGAATCTTGCAGAGCTTTTTTAATATCTAAATTAGTCACTTCGCCGTCAGCCTTGGAAATAATTCCTATACCACTACTCACATCTCCGCGCAAAGTTACTCCGCCGATGGAAATTAAAGCGCGTCTAATTTTTATACCTGAATTTTTTTCAGCTGCAGCAATTGCATTTTTAAGAGAAATTGTTGCTTCAGGAATATTAACAACATATCCGTGTCGCAGACCTTTAGTTTCACTTTCTCCAATACCAATAATTTTAGGATTTTTTTCTCCCTTTAGAAATTCTCCTACTACTACTCGAGTTGTAGTGGATCCCAAGTCTATGCCTATAGAAATATTTCTGATCATATTTGTTTTCTGCTTCTTCCATTATACTCCCATGTTCCATTCCTTTCAAATGCAACATCCCGTGGATAACTAAAAAGCCCAACAATTGGTCAAAAGTTCTGTCGAACTTTTTTAGTTCTTTTCTAATGACACTTTTACATAAAACAATCTCACCTTCGTTTTTAGACAGAGCAAAAGAGAGTATATTAGTGGGCTTATCTATTTTTCTATATCTTTTATTTATTTCTCTAGATTTTTTTTCGCTTACGTAGGCAATAGACAAAGAATATTTTTTGCCTAAAATATCATTTTTTATTTTCTCAAATTCCATTATTTTATTTTTCCAAGTTTGCGGAGTTTTTCTGTTTCCTTTCTGCGTTCTAAATGTTTTAGAGTACTTTTCTTTACTTTTAACTTAGATTCTTTTCTTTTGTTGTAACGAGAACCTTTTACTTTTTGAATTATATTTGATTCTTGAATACGACGAGAAAAACGGCGCAAGACGCTCGCGTTATTTTCGTTTCCATTTTTACTTACTTCAATTACTGTTTTTGCCATATAAAATAGACTATCATATACTAGACTTTTTTGCAAAAAAAGGCTAATATAACCAGATGAAGCAAGCAGGTAATTACATAACTGAAGATAAGAAAAAAGCGCTAGAAGTTGAATTGAAAGAACTGAAAGGCCCAAAAAGAAAAGAAATTTTGGAAAATTTGGAGTACGCAAAATCCTTAGGTGATTTATCTGAAAATGCAGAATATCATCAAACTCGTGAAGACCAAGGCAAATTGGAAGAACGCATTCATAAAATAGAACAAATCTTACAATCCTCTCAAGTAGTGTCTGGAGGTGGTGGAGAGGAAATTGAAATTGGTTCTAAAGTTGTGGTTTTAAAAGAAGGAGAGAGTAAAGAAAAAACTTATCAAATTGTAGGTTCTGAAGAAGCGGATATGGCTCTTGGGAAAATTTCTAATAGATCTCCATTTGGTATGGCGCTTTTGGAAAAGAAAAAAGGAGACGATATTTCATTTAAAACTCCTAATGGAGAAGTGCATTACAAGATTATAAATGTGTCTTAAACTTCCGCCAGAGGCGGATCAGCCTTAGGCTGAAAACAAATATGTCTTCAATTGACGAAATTAGAGACGCTAAATTAAAGAAACTAAAACTTTTAAAAGATAAAAGTATTAATCCGTATCCAGCTCTTTCCAAAAGAGAACTTTCTTTGAAGGAAGCTATTGATGATTTTGATAATTTAGCCTCGCCTGTAGGCTCTGGGCCGAAGGAAAAATCTAAGAAAGCAAAATGGATTGCTGGCCGAGTAATGTCTATTCGTGGGCAAGGGGCGATTGTTTTTATCACCTTAAATGATGGCACGGCGCTCTTTCAAGGTTTGTTTAAAAAAGATATTCTCGGGGATGAAAAATTTGATTTTTTTAATGAAGTAGTTGATATTGGAGATTTTGTAGAAGTCTCTGGAAGTTTTTTCACTACTAACAGGGGAGAGAAAACTATTGAAGTGAAAGATTGGACTATGCTTTCCAAAAGTTTGCTTCCATTGCCGGAAAAGTGGCATGGCTTGCAAGACCAAGAAGAAAGATTTCGAAAAAGATATTTGGATATTTTAATGGACCCCGAAACAAAAGAACTGCTCAAAAAGAAAACAAAATTTTGGGACACTACTCGTAATTTTATGAAGGAGCATGGATTTTTGGAAGTGGAAACTCCTTCTCTTGAAATCACGGCAAGTGGAGCAGATGCTACTCCATTTAAAACATATAATGAAGATTTTAAATTGCCTCTTTATTTGCGAATATGTATTGGCGAACTTTGGCAGAAGCGTTTGATGGCGGCTGGTTTTCCAAAAACTTTTGAAATTGGTAGAGCTTATAGAAATGAAGGAACAGATGCAAATCATTTGCAAGAATTTACCAATATGGAATTTTATTGGGCTTATGCAAATTATGAAGATGGAATGAAGTTAGTAGAAGAACTTTATAAAAAAATTGCTATGGATGTTTTTGGCACCACAAAATTTGAAAGTCGCGGACATAAATTTGATTTGGGACAAAAATGGGAGCGGATTGATTACAGAGAAACTGTTAAAAAGGAAACAGGAATAGATGTGCTTCATACTACCGAAAAAGAAATAAAAAAGAAATTAGAAGAATTAAAAATTGTTTATGATGGTGATACGATGGAACGTTTAGTAGATACTCTTTGGAAACATTGCCGAAAACAAATTTCTGGTCCAGTGTTTTTAATAGGACATCCAAAACTTGTTTCTCCACTTTCAAAATCAACAGAGAAAAATTCAGAACTAACAGAACGTTTTAATATAATTATTGCCGGAGTGGAATTAGGCAATGGATTTTCAGAATTAAATGACCCGCTTGACCAAGCGAAAAGATTTGAAGCGCAACAAGAACTTGTCAAAGCAGGGGATAAAGAAGCCATGGTGCCGGATTATGAATTTGTGGAAATGCTTGAATACGGTATGCCACCGACTTGTGGTTTTGGTTTCGGCGAATCATTCTTTGCTGTGCTAGCCGATAAGCCTCTCCGCGAAACTCAATTTTTCCCACTAATGAGACCTAAAAAGGAGGAATAAAAAAACAACATTTTATTACGAAAAACATTGACCGAAAAGTCAATGTTTTTCAGTTTCGAGTTATCCACAGGTGGGGCTTGGTGTCTTTTTTGTATGTGGTTTATAATGTTAATTAAGTGGGAAAAGGTGGGAAATTTTAAGAAGCGTTAGCGACTATAAAATTTCACCACCCCGCACATAATTTTTTAAAAAGTTATGTGCGGGGTAATGATTTGTTTAGAAAATTAATAAACGAAGTGAATATAATTTTCTTTACCCCAGTTAAATAGCTTTTACTTAGTAAAAGCTAAAATCCAAAGGATTTTATTTAACGGGGTGATGACTTTCTAATCGCTTCGCTCAAGAAAATCAATCATGTTAATCGGCGAATATATACATACTATAGATGAGAAGAATAGAATTTCATTGCCGGTAAAATTCCGCAAGGAACTTGGCAAGAAAATTATTATCACACCCGGACTCGATCAGTGTTTATTTATTTTTACAGCAGGCGAGTGGAAAAAAGTTTCGAAAAGACTTTCCGACACAGACGCAGACCTTTCATTTCTAAAAGCAGACAAAAGAAGTTTTAACAGATTTATGTTCGGCCGAGCAGTGGAAGTGGAAGTAGATACAATTGGAAGAATTTTAATTCCTGATTTTCTAAAAGAAAGAATTAAATTGCAAGGCAAAGCAGCTATCATCGGAGTAGAAGACAGAGTAGAAATTTGGAATGACAAGACATGGTTGCAATATCGAGATGTTGTGGAAAAACAAGCAGATCAGTTGGCAGAAAAGTTATGAGCGAAAGCATACACAAGACAGTTCTTTTAAATGAAACAATAGAAGGTTTGGGGTTCTCCAGAAGTCTGACTTCTGGGAAAAAAATTATTCTTGATGCCACATTTGGGGGCGGAGGACACAGTAAAGAAATTTTGAAAAGATTTCCGAATGTAAAAATAATTGCTTTGGATCAAGACAAAAGTGTTTCAAAAAATATTTCCGACAAAAGGATTTCTTTTAAAAATATTAATTTCAGAGATTTAGATAAAGTTCCAGAAAAATATGATGCAATCATTTTTGATTTAGGTTTAAGTTCTGACCAGCTAGAAAATTCCGGACGAGGATTTTCTTTTATGAAAAATGAGCCGTTGCTCATGACTATGAAAGAAAATCCTCTGCTAGAAGATTTAACAGCAAGAGATATTGTAAATACTTGGAGTGAAAAAAGTTTGGCAGATATTATTTACGGTTATGGAGAGGAAAAATTTTCCAGAAGAATAGCCAAGGGAATAATAGAAGCGAGAGAAAGAAGCAAGATAGAGACCACAGAAGATTTAGTAAAGATAATAGAGAAAAGTGTTCCAGCGATTTATAAGAGAGGAAAACTGCACTTTGCTACCAAAACATTTCAGGCATTACGTATAGCAGTGAATGACGAGTTAGGGGCATTACAAATTGGTTTGGGAAAAGGGTTTGAAGTTTTAAATAAAGGTGGAAGAATGGCAGTAATTTCATTTCATAGTTTAGAAGACAGAATCGTCAAAAAGTTTTATAAAGAAAAAAAAGAAGGAAACAAAGCAATTTTAATAAATAAAAAACCAATAATACCAACAACACAAGAAATAAAAAACAATCCAAGATCACGAAGCGCAAAGTTGAGAATTTTAGAAAAAATATGAAACAAGCAAGTTTAAAACTAAAAAGTTATGCCAATAATGTAAATATCATCGATAGTGGTAATTTACAAAAGCGAATTTTTAATACGATGCTTTGGACTCTTGGAGCTCTTGTTCTCATTTATGTTCTATTGTTAGGGAATATGGTTTTTAATATTGTAGAACGCAAAACACTTGAAACTTATGCTCTCACTCTGTCAAACGAAGTTGGTAATTTGGAATTAAAATATCTTTCCGAATCTCAGAAAATTGATCTAAATTTGGCTTATTCTCTCGGTTTTAAAGATACTAAAGCAACATTTGCCACTCGTAAATTCCTTGGCAGTCTAAGCATTGCTAAAAATGAAATATAGTTTTCTTTTTAGAACTAGAGTTATATTTTTTTGCGTTATAGTTTTTGCTTTGATTCTGATAGGCAAACTTTTTTGGGTGCAAGTAATACATAGCGATACCTATTCTGAAAAAGCAGATCGACAATATTCCACTCCATCTTCTAATATTTTTGAACGGGGTACTATTTATTTTCAACGTAAAGACGGCCAACTTGTTTCGGCTGCTATGCAAACTACCGGATTTAAATTGGCTGTGGTTCCAAATAAAATTATTGATAAAGAATTAGTTTTTGAAAAATTATCAAAAATAATAACTTTAGACCACGATCAGTTTTTATTAAAAGTAGAAAAAACAGATGACCCATACGAAGAAATAGCTACTGAACTTACTAAAGAACAGGCAGATGCTATATCTTTTCTTAAAATTCCTGGTTTAACTATTTATAAAGAAAAATGGCGTTTTTATCCGGGAGCTAATCTAGCTTCGCAATCTCTAGGTTTTGTGGCTTATAAAGGGGATGATTTATCTGGGCGTTATGGTCTTGAAAGACAATATGATAATGAACTTTCTAGAAATAAAGATAATCCTTATGTTAATTTCTTTGCTGAAGTTTTTTCCAATATAAATGATACTTTATTCAGCGATGAAACTTTAGAAGGAGATGTAGTGACAACTATTGAGCCGTCAGTCCAAAGTTTTCTGGAAAAAACTTTGGAACAAGTGAAAGAAAAATATCAGGTTGATTCTATTGGTGGAATTATTATGAATCCTCAAGATGGTTCCATTTATGCCCTTGGCACCAAACCCGACTTTGATTTGAATAATTTTTCCAAAGTAAAAACTACCTCTACTTTTTCTAATCCATTAGTGGAAAATGTTTTTGAATTTGGTTCGGTAGTAAAACCTTTAGTTATGGCTGGAGCTCTGGATGCTGGAGTAGTAAAAGCGGAGACAACTTATGAAGACAAAGGGTCAGTAGTAGTAGAAAATAAAGAAATATTTAACTTTGATAAAAAAGCTCGTGGAGTAGTCAGTATGCAAGAAGTTTTGAGTCAGTCTTTAAACACTGGTATGGTTTTTGTTTATAAAAAATTAGGCAAAGATAAATTGCGCGATTATATGCTTGCTTATGGCATTAAAGATAAAACTGGAATTGATTTACCAAATGAAACAAGCGGTTTGGTTTCTAACATTATAACTAGTCCTCGCGATCTTGAATATGCTAACGCTGCTTTCGGTCAGGGTATTGCTTTGACCCCGATGGAAATAATTCGAGCTTTGGCTTCATTATCAAACGGAGGGAAATTAGTGGTACCGCATATTGTGCAAAAAATAAAATTTAATAATGGCACGGAAAAAAATATCACTTACCAAACAACTCCAACAAAAATATCTGAAGCTACCGGCACGGAAATTACTCGCATGTTGGTGAATATTATGGACAAAGCTATTCAAGCGGGGGCCGTTAAATTAGAACATTATAGTGTGGCTGTAAAAACCGGTACGGCTCAAGTTGCTAATAGTGAATCAGGAGGTTATTATGAAGACAGGCACACCCATTCTTTTTTTGGATATTTTCCGGCCTATGACCCCAAATTTATAATTTTTCTTTATGCTATTAATCCGAAAGGAGTGCCTTATGCTGTGCAAACTTGGGCTGATCCATTTTTGAGTATTACAAAATTTTTAATTAATTATTACGAAATTCCACCTGATCGATAAAACACTTGTCCCGTTAGAAAATCAGCGGGCATAAATAGAAGACAAGATTATAAATTTTTAATTTTCTAATGGGATGCGAACGACAGTTAAAAAAACACTAGCTTATGTTTTAAAAACAGAATCACAACTGGTGCTTTGGAAGTATAAGCCAAAAATTATCGCTATCACTGGTTCAGTCGGAAAAACTTCTACTAAGGATGCTGTTTATGCTGTGATTTCTGGACTATCTTATGTTCGTAAAAGTGACAAAAGTTTTAATAGCGAATTAGGATTACCTCTCACCGTTTTGGGATGTCCAAATGGTTGGAATAATCCGCTTACTTGGATTTTAAATATTTTGAAAGGACTATGGCTTTTTATTTGGCCTCATAAATATCCTAAATGGCTTGTATTGGAGGTGGGTATCGGAAAACCTGGAGATATGTCCCGTACCGCTTTGTGGTTGAAAACTGATGTAGTTATTGTCACAGCTATCGGAGAGACTCCTGCCCATATTGAATTTTTTGATTCTCATAAACATTTAGTAGAAGAAAAAAGTAAGTTAATAAAAACTCTGAAAAAGGATGGTATTTTAATATTAAATAACGACGACTCAGCAGTTTTGGAAATGAAAGAAAAAACAAAAAATCGAGTCATTACTTTTGGTTTCAAGGAAGATTCAGATATAAAAGGTTCAGGCGATAGTATTTTTTACACTGATAGTGGTGTTCCTGATGGTTTGATTTTTCGCATAGACGAAGAGGGAAATAGTTTTCCGGTGGTGATTGAAGGAGTGTTTGGCAGAAATCATGTTTATGCTTCGCTCGGAGCCTTGGCTCTTTCTTCCGGTTTGAAATTAAATATGATTGAAGCTATAAACAAATTAAAAAATTATAATGTTCCTCCAGGACGAATGCGTCTTTTGAAAGGAATAAATGATTCTTTGATTATTGATGATACTTATAATTCTTCTCCTTTTGCTTGTGAATCTGCTTTGAAAACTTTAGCAGAGGTAAAAAATATAGGAAGAAAAATTGCTGTTTTAGGTGATATGTTAGAACTTGGCAAACACACAGAAGAAGCGCATAAAAATGTTGGCATTGTAGCAAGGACCGTCCTTGCTACAGATGGAATACTTGCAGTGGTTGGGCCTAGGGCTAAAAAAATAAAAGAAGGTGCCATTGAGGCGGGAATGAATGATATGAATACTTATGAATTTTTAGATTCAAAGGAAGCAGGGGAGTTTCTTAAAACTCTTGTGCAAAAAGACGATTTGATACTTATTAAAGGTTCGCAGGGGATGCGGATGGAAAGGGCAGTGGAATTTATTCTTCAAGACAAAAAAGATAAAAAAAATCTCCTCGTCCGACAGGACGAAGAGTGGAAAAAGAAGAAGTAAAAACAAAAAGACGGAAGCAAGGCTTCCGTCTAGAGGTTTATAATTTTTCGAAACCTTTCAGAATTTTCTGAAAGATTTTTGTTTTTGTTATATACTTATCTGCTATTGCTAGCAGAACAAAAAATAAAAATATATAACAAAAACCATAAAAGAGACTTACTAATGAATTTAAAACTTCCATCTTTAATTCCTTTGAACTATGATTATTATAGGTATAGTGTATCACAACCAAAACTATTTGTCAAGTAGGTAGGGGATTGCTAAAAATAGGCTGGTATGTTATAATTAGAACAAATTGAGGAGGAAATATGTCTTATTTACTTTTCTTTTATGTTCTTTTGATAAGAATAATGGTTGCTATACTTCTTTTAGCAACTATTGTAAAAGTAATTTTTTTGAGGCATGATAAATCATTTCTTGTCTCTATTTTTTTTAGCTTACTTCCGATTTTTGTTGCGATAACAATAATCGTGATGATAAGTTTTTTGTTTTCATTAAGAATATTTTAGTAGCACATATTTTACTTGTATGTGCTATTTTTTATTTTTAAATCGTAGAATTTTTTCTTTTTCTTCTTTTAATCTTTGTTGGGCATCCTTTTTTATTTCTAAGGATCTCTGATCTTGTTCATAAAAACGAGAATTGTCAAAATCAGCAGAAGGTCTTTCAGGAAGTATATCATCTTCTTCTGGTTTCAAACCCTCTTCTAATTTTTTTAGTTCTGCTTCCATGTCTTTTTCTTCTTCCTTAGATTTCTCTGGTTGTTGTATTTTTTCTTTTTGTTCAATTTTTCTATCTCCAGATTGGTCCAACTTAAAAAATTTATCCATAGATTAATTATAGCAGATTTTTTATTTTTTACTAAAAATGCTATATTTTGCATATGGCCCTATCGTCTAACGGCTAGGACGTATCCTTCTCAAGGATAAAATTCGGGTTCAATTCCCGGTAGGGTCACGCGTAGAAAAAAGTCCTGCATTAAGCAGGGTCTTTTCTTGCGTGACCCTAAGAGAAACAACTGCTTGTTTCTCGTCTGGGAAATGAAAGGCGGAATTATAATTTTTTGAGAACAAAAAATAAATGAGCCAGGGTCGTGGAATTTTTTATGTAACGACATAAAAAATATCCCTGACCGAAAGCGGTATTCCGCGGTTCTCTGTAGGGTCACAAATCGCGCAAAGTAAATAAACTGCTTTATTTGTGACCACATTACAAAAAAAACGAGCGTACCCATAGGATACGCCGTTCTAAATTAATATTTAAAACTAACTTTATTCTTTCTGTATAATTTTATAGAGAGATCTGTGGTATTTTTTTATTTTCTTATATACCATCTCCAATCCTATTTGAAACTCTAATTTTGCTTCTTCAAAAATTTCTTCAGCACTTCTTCTCTTGTTTTTTCCCATGATTGTAGTTTCCTTAAATAGATTTAAGAAATAAATAGTGGATTAAAAAAATTAAAACTAATTTTTAATGCAAATGAATATAGCGACCACCACTAGAACCCCTACGTTGTGTGGGCGAAGGCTCAGAATTTGCAAGAATTTTTGATTCTTCGCTTATTGTTTTGCCTCTTGTAGAAGTAAAAGTGATACTACTCAAACCGAGGTTTTTTGCCGCATTTATCAAAACTGATCGCTTGCGGCCACTTGGTTTTTTCCCTTTTGCCATACCAATACTCCTTAATAAAAAATTAAAGAAATTTTTTTAGTTGGACTCAAAGAACAACACTTTTTTGAATCCGTCAATATTATACCTTATTTGAGGTAATAAAGTCAATAGGCTGTGGAAAACTTTTTATTTATCTAGTCTTCTAATTTTGGTTTTTCCAGAGAAAGAGTAGAAAGTTCGGGCGAAGTGCCGGCGATTTTCAGAACATCTTTATCTATTTTTTGCAGCTCTTTATTTGAAGCATTGTAATGATTTACTACAGTTCCAAGTGCATTTCCAAGTTTATCGTGGTATTCGTCGAAAGATTTTAAATGCTTTCCAAGACTCTCTACTTTTTTAATTATTTCTTTGGCAGACTCTTCTATTTTTAGAGCTTTCAATCCTTGCAAAACAGTTTGCAAATACGCCAAGAAAGAAGTGGGTGAAGTAATGATCACTTTATATTTTCCAGCAGCTCGCTGAATGAGGTTTTCATTTTCTTCTAGAGCTCCAACTTTATTTGTCAAAAGGTCATAGTAAATAGCTTCATGAGGAATAAACATAAAAGCAAAATCGGTAGTACCTTTGGAAGTTTGAATATATTTGGCTGTTTCAGTGATTCTATTTTTCAAATCATTTACAAAAATTGTTTCCAATTTTTTCTTTTCAACTGGATTAGTTTCCTCGGCCATTTTATTGTAATTTTCCAAAGAGAATTTAGAATCTATTGGAATTATTTTATCTTTCACGAATACCACAGCATCCACAATAGTGCCATCGGGAAACGGGTATTGCATTTGATAACTTCCAGGCGGAAGGACATTTTTCAAAACTGTTTCTAGATAATATTCGCCGAGGATTCCACGCTGCTTTGGATTTTTTAAAATATCTTGCAAACTTTGAAGTTGGTCGGCAAAAGAAATAACTTGTTTATTTGTCTCGTCTAGCCGAGTGAGTCTTTCTGTTACGTCACGAATTATTTCATTTGATTGGGAAGAATGAAATTTTAGGCTTTCTTGTACTTGTTTATGAGATTCACCAAGTTTATTATCTACCGTGCGAGACAATTCATTTAATTGAGTGAGTATAAGATTTAACCCAGTATCTTTATTTTCATCCTTTTCTTTCTTTTTGCCAAAAATAAAATAGGCAATAATTCCTCCTACTAAAACTGCAACGATAATTGTTAAAATGTTTTCCATACAATTACTTTCCTAAATAATGTTTTAATGTATAAATCCAATCTTCATCTATTTGGTCGCCTTCAATTTTTTGCGCTAAAAGCCATTCTAAATATCCACGGTCAGTGCGCATTATTTCTTCTATACTTTTACCGTTATGTTTGCCAAACCTAATAGATTTAAAAAGTGAAGGATGGGAAGATATTTCTATCATTTTTTGTATTGCTGTGCTCTCGTCTATTTTTTCGCTTTCCATTAATTTTTTCTTTAATCTTTCGTAAAGTTTTTCTAAAACTAAAACATCGCCAAGAGCATCGTGAGCAGTAGCATCTATTTCAATATTCAAAAAATATCGCAAATATTGTAAATTATATTTTTCTATTTTTTCTTCAGGATCTAAATGTCTAGCTAATCGTAAAGTGCAAATGAAATTAGCAGGCACAATGTCTTCTTTTTTTATAATCATTAAATCGAAAGGAGCATTGTGCGCCACCACCACTGAATCTTTATCTTCAAAAAGTTTCTTGATTTTTGGCAAATCACCACTTTCGCTGAAAGATGGTTTGTCTTCTAACATCTGATTTGTAATATGATGCACGGCTGAAGCTTCCGGCGGAATTTTAATTGGAGGTTTATAAAGGCCAACAAAATTTTCTTCGCCACTTTTATAAGCGATTTGGCACAGAAAATCCTTTTCTGTATTGCCTGTGGTTTCAGTATCGAAAAATATGATGTTACTCATAGTGCTATTTTATCATATTTTTGATATAATAGGTCTAGATTATAAAAATTCAAAAAATTTTTGAGCCTTCGCCCTCGGAGTCATAAGGACAGGGGACCAACACGACTCTTTAAATTTTTTAATTTTCATAATCTAAGATTGCTTTATAAAAATAACATTTCTTACTAAATTATGCTGCACGAAGAAATCAAAAACAAAATAAAAGAAGCAATGTTGGCAAAAGATACAGTTTTGCTTGAAACTTTGCGAGGTATGGTGGCAGCTTTTACTAACGAACTTGTGGCGAAAGGAAAAAAACCAAATGAAATGCTTCCAGATGAGGAGGTATTGGCAGTTATTACTCGTCTTTCTAAACAAAGAAAAGATTCTATCGAACAATTTAAAAAAGGAAATCGAGATGATTTGGTAAAAGAAGAAGAAGCGCAATTAGCTATTTTGGAAACTTATTTACCAAAATTGATGGAAAAAAGTGAAGTTGAAAAAATTGCCAAAGAAAAGAAAGAGGAATTAGATATTACTGATCCGACCAAAAAAGGAATGTTAATGCAAGCTCTAATGAAAGAATTAAAAGGCAAAGCGGATGGAGGGATGGTAAAAGAAGTGGTTGATAGTCTTTTTTAATACTTTATGTACACAGTAAAATTCTTAACTACTTTAGTAGAACAGCATCAGATATTGGCTTATGCCGTTATTTTTTTAGGTTTAATATTTGAAGGAGAAGTGATTGTTATTACTACTGGAGTTTTAGCTTATCTTGGAGCTTTAGATTTTACTTTAGCACTTATTTTTATTTTTACTGGAAGTTTTGTAAAAACTTTTGTTTTGTATTATTTAGGAGAATTGCTGAATGATAAATTTAGCTATAGTAAATTTTTTCAATTTATTGAAAAGAGGGTGCTTTATTTTATGCCCAGATTTGAACAAAAACCATTTTGGTCTATTTTCCTTTCAAAGTTTATTATGGGCACAAATTATTTAGTTATTATATTTTCGGGATATAAAAAAATCAGTTTGAAAACTTTTTTGAAAGCGGAGATTATTTCCACAATTATTTGGGCACCCGCTCTTTTATCTCTAGGATATTTCTTTAGTTCCACTGCCATATCAATAAGTAAAGAAATAGGTAAATTCTCGTTGGTTGTTCTCGGTTTTGTTATAGTATTCCTTCTTTTTGATAAAATTGTCTCTTCTCTTTATACTTTTTATGAATATTTTAAAAATGGAATGAATGGAAATGGACACAAATAAAAAAAAATTAATTACTCACAATGGCTCCTTCCATGCAGATGATGTTTTTGCTGCGGCTTCCCTTTCATTGCTTTTAGAAAAAAAGGGAGAAGATTTTGAAATAATTCGTACTCGTGACCCTGAAATAATAAAAACAGGGGATTATGTCTTTGATGTAGGTGGAATATATGATGAAAAAGCAAATAGATTTGATCACCATCAGTTGGATTTTAAAGAAAAAAGAGGAGAAGGTATTTTATATTCTTCTTTTGGTTTAATTTGGAAAAAGTTCGGTTTAGAATTAGCTGGTTCAGAAAAAATTGCAAAGATAGTGGAAGAACATTTAGTAGCTCCAGTAGATGCCTTTGATAATGGTTTTGATTTGGTGGAAAATAAATATAGTATTTCCCCTTTTTTAATTGAACATTTTTTTCTGGCAATGCGTCCGACTTGGTGTGAAACTGGTTTGGAAATGGGAGATGCATTTTTGAAAAGTGTAGAAATTGCAAAAAAAGTTTTATCACGAGAAATTATTCAAGCCAGAGATTCTGTTATAGCAGAAGAGGAAGTGTTGTTAATTTATAAAAATACCGAAGATAAAAGAATAATTGTTTTAAACAAAAACTATCCCTATGAAGATATTTTAAATAAATTTTTAGAACCAACTTTTGTAGTTTATCCTAGAAGCAGTGATACTTTTTGGGGAGTGAAATCGGTGAAAGATGATCCTAAAATTTTTAAGAATAGAAAAGATTTTCCCGAAAATTGGACTGGACTTAGCGAAGAAGAATTACAAAAAATTACTGGCGTATCTGATGCAATTTTTTGCCATAAAGGACTTTTTATGGCTGTGGCAAAATCTAAAGAAGGAGCGATAGCTTTAGCTCAAAAAGCATTACTAGAACCTAGCAACTAGAAACTAACACCTAATTAAAATGGCATTCATTGATGAAATAAAAATATATGCAGAAGCAGGACGCGGTGGAGACGGTGTTGTTCGTTGGCGTCAAGAAAAATTCATACCAAAAGGTGGACCAGCTGGAGGTGATGGTGGACGCGGTGGAGATTTTTATGCTCAAGCTGTTCGCGATATACATATTCTTTCGAAATACAAAGCAAAGAAAAGTTTTAAAGCAGAAAAAGGTGAAGATGGTGGAAATAAAAGTTTGCATGGAAAAACTGGAGGAGATTTTGTTTTAGAACTGCCTGTAGGTTCTATCATTACTAATTTAGAGACAGATGAGCAATGGCAATTATTAGAAGAAGGGGAGAAAGTTTTGCTTTTGAAAGGAGGTTATGGTGGATATGGCAATGAGCATTTCAAAAGTTCTACCAACACTACACCAAGGGAATGGAAACCGGGAGCAGATGGTGAGCATGGTAATTTCCACATAGAACTAGAGCTTTTTGCTGATATTGGGTTAGTTGGGCTACCAAATGCTGGTAAAACGTCATTATTGAATGCTATAACGAATGCTGATGCCAAGGTGGGAGATTATGAATTTACGACTCTAGACCCCAACCTGGGTGATTTTTACGGATATACTATTGCAGATATTCCGGGGTTGATTGAAGGGGCAAATACAGGGAAAGGTTTGGGTGTAAAATTTTTACGGCATATTAAACGTACAAAAATGATTGCGCATCTGGTTTCTTTTGACAATTTACTAAAAAGTTCGACTGGAATGATGAAAGCTTATAAAGAAATTCGTAAAGAGTTAGAAAAATATGATAAAAATTTAGGTTTAGGCGGGGATGGATTGTCTAAAAAAGAAGAAATAATTGTTTTGACTAAATTTGATGTAATAGAAGATGAAAAGATAATAAAAAAGAAAATTTCAGAGTTTAAAAAGATAGATAAAAATGTTTTCGTTTTATCTTTATACGACGATAAATCAGTAAAAACTTTTCGAGATGAATTGGTGAAAATTTTGAAGCCTCGCCCATAGGTTACGGCCGAGAGAAAAAATAAAAAATGGAGGCGAAATATAGCCTCCATAAATTTAATCATCAGGATTCCATGCAAGTGATCCCCATGCATCGAGTGATCTTTCTTCCCAGTTTTCCATTTTTTTTTCTCTATTATAATGAAAGAAATTACCAATGGCATTGAAGAATAGATCAAAAATGTTGTCTGGGTGACCTACTTGTGATGCAACACGCCCCAACTCTTTCTCTCTTCTTTTGTACCAAAGAACCGGGTCTTCTTTAATTCCTAATTCTTTCATCATAAATTCATCCGGAATTTGAAAGTGTTTATTGGGGTTTAAGGAAGACATCTGACTAGGAACTTGCATACAAAAAGTTTCTATCTCGTGAGAAATTAATTCGTTTTCCGAGTAAAACTTTAATTTCATAGATCCATATGATCTTGTTCCCAATACTTCTATTTTCATAATATTACCTCTTTTTAAATGATACAATTATTTGCTACTTACTATACTATTTTTATTCTTTTAGTCAAGTATTTTAAGTTGGGCTTATTTTGTATAATAAAAATGTAATGAATAAATATTACCCGACAATAGGGCTTGAAATACACGCGGAATTAAAAACACAAACAAAAATGTTTTGTGGTTGTAAGAATGACCCTGATGAAAAAAAGCCGAATGTAAATATTTGTCCTGTTTGTATGGCACATCCGGGAGCTTTGCCGGTCATTAATAAAAAAGCCATAGAAAATGTCATAAAAGTTGGTTTAGCGATTGATGGAAAAATTGCAGACTTTACAGAATTTGATAGAAAGAATTATTTTTACCCAGATATTCCAAAAGGCTATCAGATTTCGCAATACAAATATCCAATAGTTTCCGGCGGACATTTGGCTGACTTTGATGTTACTCGAGTGCATTTGGAAGAAGATACGGCAAATAATAAACATTTTTCTGCGGGTGTTGGACACCCAGAAATTCAGGTGTCCAACACCCGCGAAGAAGGGTACTCATTAATTGATTTCAATCGTGCAGGAGTGCCATTGATGGAATTGGTGACTGAACCACATACATTTGATGATGCAGAAATTGCAGCTAAAAGCGCTTCTAATTTTGCCAAAGAATTGCAATTGATACTTTGGTATTTAGGAGTATCGGAAGCCAACATGGAAAAGGGTGAAATGCGGGTAGAAGCAAATATTTCAGTTTCTAAAAATATAAAAACTCTTGAGTTGAATCAGCCGGTAGGTTTATCAGGACGCATGGAAGCCATTGCAGCTTTAGGTACAAAAGTGGAAGTAAAAAATTTGAACTCTTTTAAGAGTGTTGAAAAAGCTATTAAATTTGAAATAGATAGAATGATAGAACTTTTGGAAAATGAAAAGGGAGGTGAAATAGTGCAGGAAACTCGTGGTTGGGATGAAGGAGGACAGAAAACATTTTCTCAGAGAAAAAAAGAATCCAGTCATGATTATAGATATTTTCCGGAACCGGATCTGCCAAAAATGAAATTGCACGAGGCTTTCAATTTAGAAAAAATGAAAAAAGATTTGCCAGAATTGCCGGAAGCGAAAAGATTGAGGTATAAAAAAGATTTTGGCATTAAAGATGAAGATATTGAAAGTTATATTAATGATGAAGAATTAGGAAGGTGGTTTGAAGAAATTGCCAAACTATTAGATGATGCTGGAAAAATTAAAATTGCTTCAAATTATATTACTTCTGATTATTTAGGACTGAAAAAGATCCAGACGGAAGCAAGGCTTCCGTCTGTTGAGAATTTTACAGAACTTATAAATTTAGTAGCAGATAATAAAATTTCTTCTCGTGTAGCAAAAGATATTTTAGCAATGATTGTTTTAAAAGATGAATCTCCACTTAAAATTGCGACGGAAAAAGGTTTGCTTCAAAAAAATGATGAAGGGGAAATTAAAAATTTGGTACAAAAAATAATTTCTGAAAATCCTGAAGTGGTGGTTACCTATAAGGCCGGTAAAGAAAATGCTCTTATGTCTTTAGTGGGTAAGATCATAAAAAAGAGCAAAGGTAGCGCTAATCCTCAGATAGTTATTAAAATGTTAAAGGATTTATTAAAATGAGCAAAGATATTTTAATCAAAACTGTTACTTGTCTTATGTCTTCCCCGAAAGGCATTCTTGCTATAGACGAAAAATTATCTACTTGTAATGGACGTTTTGAAAAACTTGGCGTGCCTGCTACTGAAGAAAAACGGAGAGAATATCGAGAACTTTTAATAACCGCTCCGGAGATTGAAAAATACATTTCAGGTTATATTCTTTTTGATGAAACCATTAGGCAAAATACAAAAGATGGTAGAAGTTTTATTTCTGTTTTGAAATCAAAAGGAATAGAGGTTGGTATAAAAGTTGATATGGGCACAAAAGAATTTTCCTCGAATTCTTTAGAAAAAATTACAGAAGGGCTTGATGGATTAACTGATAGACTGAAAGAATATAAAAATATGGGCGCAACTTTTGCTAAATGGAGAGCAATTTATAATATTGGGGAAAATATTCCAAGTTTAGAATGTATGAAAGTGAATGCAAATATTCTTGCTCAATACGCTCATATTTGTCAGGAACAGGATATAGTACCGATAGTTGAACCAGAAATTTTAATAGACGGTAATCACACTATAGAAAAATGTTATGAAATAACCGCTCAAAATCTCGATATTGTTTTTTCTGAATTACAAAGTGCGGATGTTTTTATTCCGGGGATAATTTTGAAAACAAGTATGGTAATTTCTGGCGAAGAAGCAAAAATACGTGCCAATTCAGAAAAAGTTGCTGAAATGACCATCAAATGTTTGAAAGAACATGTGCCTGATGACATTGGCGGAATAGTTTTCTTGTCAGGGGGGCAGGGTGACGAAGAGGCAACTTTAAATTTAAATGCTATGCATCAAATGGGTTCATTGCCTTGGTTTCTAACATTTTCTTATGGCCGAGCTATTCAAAATCCTGCCCTTTCTGCTTGGGCGAAAAATCCTAAAGATATTGCTACTGCTCAAACTTTTTTGTTAGAATCAGCTAAGGCAAACAGTTTGGCAAGTATAGGAAAATATCAATCAAAATAATATGTTTTACCAAATCATCAATGCAATAAGAAACTTTTGGAATTTAATCTTAATCTTTTTCGGAATGGAGTAAATTTTTTTAATTTGCATTTTAAAAAATTTCGGGTATACTTTGTTTTATGTTTGTAATTAAAGCTACAAAGAGAAATGAGGGGGTGAATGTAGATACCCTAAGAAAAACGGGAGAAATTCCGGCTGTTTTTTATGGGGCAGGCAAGACCACTACTTCTATTTCCCTTTCTATTATTGATTTTAAAAAAATCTGGCGAGAGGCTGGAGAATCTTCTACTGTTAAGATATCTGTTGGTGATAACAATATTGACGCTCTGATTCACGAAGTACAAGTGCATCCGGTGACCGGAGAGCCGATACACGTGGATTTTCTAGCCGTAGATATGAATAAAAAGATTAAGGTTAATGTTCCACTTGAATTTGTTGGTATTTCTAATGCAGTTAAAAATGGTTTAGGAAATCTTGTAAAGACATTATATGAAGTAGAAGTTGAAGCTTTACCAAAAGATCTTCCGCACGATCTTGAAGTTGATATATCTAAACTAGAAACCGTGAAAGACCAGGTATTTGTTTCCGATATTAAATTACCGACTGGAGTAGTTATTGTTACTGAAGGACATGAAGTGGTAGCTTCTATTGTCTTACAAGTGGAAGAAAAAGAAGAAGTAGTTGCCCCAATTGATTTGTCTGCAATTGAAGTTGAAAAGAAGGGCAAGAAGGAAGAAGAGGGGGCAGAAGCAGAAATGACAGTTCCGGAAAAAGAGGAAAAGAAAGAAGAAAAGAAATAATTATCAAAATATGTTAAAATAAGAACTATGGTTAAGAAATTTACCATAGTTTTTATTTTTGTATTTGTATTTTCAATTTTTACAGCGCATAAAGCAGACGCTGTTTTTGACTGTCTTACTTTGAAAACTACATCTTCAGAAAGTGAGAAAAGCTACTGCAAGAAAGAGCTTAGTCAAATAGAGGCCCAACTTGCTGATTTATTAAATAAGCAAAAAGAACAGCAAAAACAAACAGGTACTTTAAAAGGCGATGTAAATTATTTAACTGCTCAAATTAATGCTTTACAAACTAAAGTTAAGGCCAGAGCTTTTAAAATTGCAGCATTGAAAGTTGATATAAAAGATAAAGTTACGAAGATTGGAACTCTTTCCGAAAAAATAGATCGCGAACATGAATCCTTAGCTCAATTGTTGCGAAATACAAATGATTTTGACAATCAGGATTTTATTTATTTAATATTTTCTGACGAAAGTCTCTCGACTTTTTATAACGATATCGAATCCTATGCTTCAATTAAACAGGCCATCAAAACTTCTGTTGAGCAGATTAGGGGAATAAAAACTAAAACTGAAGTAGAAAAACAAGATTTAGAAAAAAAACAAGATGCCGAAACAGACGCCAAGGCGGAATTGGAAAGTACCCAAAAACAAGTAGCAAAATCTGAGGCAGATAAGAAACAATTATTGGCTATTTCTAAACAAAAAGAAAGTGAATATTTAAAACTGGCAGCACAAAAAAAAGCTCAGGCTGACAAAATTCGTAGCGCTTTATTTCCTCTTGCTGGTATTTCGCAAAAGATAGAATTTGGAACAGCCCTTCAATATGCCAATGAGGCTAAAAGTAAGTTCGGTATTGATCCAGCATTTTTGCTTGCGGTGATTACTCAAGAAAGTAGTCTTGGTGCGAATGTCGGTTTATGTTATGTGACAGATACAAATACAGGAAATGGAGTAGGAGCAAATACTGGTGGTGCTCAAATTCGAGTAATGCATCCGACTCGCGATATTCCAATATTTTTAGATATAGTTAATAAATTAGGTTTTAATTATACTTCTACCAGAGTTTCTTGTTGGCAACCTGCGTATAATAAAGATCACACTCCATCTGGTTGGGGTGGAGCCATGGGTCCAGCTCAATTTATTCCTTCAACTTGGAAAATATTTGAAAGTCGTTTAAAAAATCTTTTGGGATATGAAGCAAATCCATGGTCTCCTAAAGATGCCTTCATGGCTTCAGCGATGTATCTTACTGATCTCGGAGCTATTGGTGATAGTGCTAGTGCTCAAAATAAAGCGGCTTGTAGATATTATGGTTCAGGTGGGACTTCTTGTACTTATAGTAAAAGTGTGATGGGTATTAAGAATACCATACAAGCAAACATTAATTTGCTTTCCAACTAAAATTGTGATAATCTATTTTCACGATGAAAAAAGAAATACACCCAAAATATAATATAAAAACCAAAGCTACCTGCGCTTGCGGAGCTACTTTTGAAGTTGGTTCAACAATGCCTGAAATCAAAATGGAAATCTGCAGTCATTGTCATCCTTTTTATACTGGTAATGATAAAGTTATGGATACTGCTGGACGTGTAGAACGTTTCAATAAAAGAAAAGCATTATCTTCAAAAGTAAAAAAGAAATAAATGTTAGATTTAGACGAATTAAAGAAAAATCACAACACGAGCTATTTAGCGAGTATTTTGGAGCGCTTGAATAAGGAAGAAATTGAAGTAAGAGAAATGCTTGTAAAAGATATTTCATTAAAAGAAATGGTAGACGGAGAATTAAAATCTATTCAAGAACAAAGAGAAGCGACAGAAAAACAAATTCAAGATATTCTCGATAAGGATGTGGAAGAAGAAGAAATGGCTAATGAAGTGGTACTGGAAGTACGAGCGGGAGCTGGGGGAGACGAGGCTTCTCTTTTTGCTTGGGAGTTGGCACATATGTATGAATTATTTTCTGTTATGAAAAGTTGGCAATGGAAAACAAATTATGAATCAAAAAGTGAATTAGGTGGTTATAAAGAAGCCAGTTTTGAGATAAAAGGAAAAGATGTTTATAAAATGTTGCGTTATGAAACTGGAGTGCATCGAGTGCAAAGAATTCCTGCCACGGAAAAAAATGGCCGAGTGCATACTTCTACTGCTTCGGTGGCTGTCCTTCCTATCCGTAAAAAAGTTTTGTTTGAAATAAATCCGGCAGATTTGGAAATGGAATATTCGCGTTCTGGTGGAAAGGGCGGACAAAATGTAAATAAAGTAGAAACAGCTGTACGACTTATTCATAAACCTACTGGTCTTGATGTGCGTTCCACGAATGAAAGAAGTCAGTTAGCGAATCGCGAAAAAGCTCTGATGATTTTAACGGCAAAACTTCAACAACTGAAAGAAGAAGAGGAAGCAAAAAAATATGCTGGCACTCGTAAAGATCAAATTGGTACTGGAGATCGTTCCGAAAAAATTCGCACCTATAATTTTTCACAAGATAGAGTGACCGACCATCGCATCAAAAAATCTTGGCACAATTTGCCTAAAATAATGACGGGCTATATTGAAGAAATCGTTGATGCTCTGCAATCTGGAGAAACAGGGAATGAAGAGGAATAAAAACTTGACAAATTATGTAAAATCTGCTATACTCTATCTAGATGTTATTTAAATCACAATAATTTAGTCAATAATTTCTCGGAGGAGAAAATGAATAATTCAACAGTAGTATTTTTAAGATGGCTTCTTTTAGCTTTCTTTTTTCTCGTTTTTATTATTCTTGCTTATTTCTTTTTTAATTGGTCCCTTCAAGCTTTTTCTGATGGAAAAATTTTTTGGGGAGTTTTTCGTCTTTTTCTTGTCTTGCTTTGGTTGTTAATGGCAGGAACAATTCAATTTCAAAATGGGCAAGGTGTTGCTGCAGATTTAACGGGAAGAATTCCTTGCGGTATCCCGCTTAAAGTTGAATATAAGAAAGAGATAGAAAGATATTCAAATGGAAAAGGTTCTCAAAAGATCATTCTTATTCTTAAAGACAAAGAAGACAAGTTTCTCTTCTTTGAACTACCAGTATCAAGATTCTCAACAATAAATTTTCCTCCGCTTTTCTTTTTTGAAAAGGACAAAGAAGGAAATTTTATTGTACATGAAATTAAGGTTTAGTTAAAGCCCATAAAAAGCCCACAAGCTTTTGTGGGCTTTTTATGTTTTTATATTCACTTTTTTTGCTTTTATTTTATTTTTATGTAATACTTATTACGTAGTTTCTCCAAGAGCTTTTAAGTTTTCGTTAAAGAGATTTGAGCGACGAGGGTATCTACGTTCTAGCACGAGCTAGGACATTATAATTATTTTTTGCTCGTTTTTAAAAAATGAGAGAAGTATAGAATATGGCTACAAAGCTATATGTAGGGGGACTCCCTTACAGTGTTCAAGAAGATGCGTTGAAAGACCTCTTCGCACAAGCTGGTAATGTTACATCAGCTGTGATTATTATGGACAAAATGTCCGGTCGCTCAAAAGGTTTTGGATTCGTGGAAATGGCAACAGCCGAGGAAGCAGCAAGTGCTATCTCAATGTTTAATGACCA
>Ga0265296_1000263_pt1 | contig 94666 bp, 88 predicted proteins | sample MunlanPumphouse1_FD_189073 | JGI IMG/M metagenome (GOLD analysis project Ga0265296, IMG submission 189073) | Groundwater microbial communities from a municipal landfill in Southern Ontario, Canada - Pumphouse #1 | ecosystem: Environmental > Aquatic > Deep subsurface > Groundwater | place...
TCCTCTTTTTTCTCCAGGACCCGTTTCATCATCTGCGGGGTTTGCTCCAGGCATAGCAACTCTTCCGCAATAACGTCGTCAGAGATAGTCTTAAGGAACTGGGCAAAAAAGAGAGCCAGGATATGACCGGCCACAATCTGAGAGTAAAATGCTTTTGTTGAAGCTACCGACATCTCAATATCTCTGCCGTCACTGGTATAGAAGACTCCATCGGACTTAGTGGTTACATCTGATTGTCTTCTGTTAACTATAGCAATGACTGTAGCTCCCCGCTCCGCGGCCATAGTAACGGCACGATTGGTATCCGTTGTCGTACCCGATTGTGTGACAGGGATAACAAGGGTATCCCTCATGTCGTCTCTCAGAAAAAATCCACTCAGTTCAGAGGCGATCATGGTTTCAATTTTGAGAGGGGTATCTTTCAGATAACGGGCAAAGGCTTCAGCAATAGCGGCACCTGCCACAGCCGCTGTACCATGACCGATCACAATAACGTTCCTGATCTTATCACTGACAAAGGCGTTTCTCAGTTTTTCCGGTACAACGTCATAACCGAGATTGAAGATAACCTCTCTCTCTCCACCGTCCCCTTCAGAGATACGATACTTACCCCGAAGTGTCTTTTTTACAGAAAGGGTCGATTCTGTGATTTCTTTCAGGAAGTAATGGGGGTAGTCTCCACGATAGATATCGCGCGTGGTGATCTCAGCTTTCCGGATATTTTCCGGATTAATATTTAAAGGTGTTCCGTTGTAGTATGTTGCCTTGATTCCTGAGAGACCACCCTCTGAGTCCTGATCAAGTATGAAGATCTGACCGGCAGTTTCGGTATCCCCGGAAGATTTTTCCCCCTCCATTTTAAGAAAAAAGGGGGTCCCTTCTACCAGGCCGTACAGTTCTGAGGAAAAGATATACTGGTCGGGGGCGATACCTACATAAATTGATTGCCCGCTCCCCTTCAAGGCGAGAAAGACCTTTCCCGGCTCTACATTACTTACCATGGCGATAGCGTGGGAGCCTTCAAATGTATTTACCGCCAATCTGAATGCCTCGGCAAGATCGTGTCCTTTAAAGAGGTATCTTTCAATCTGCAGAGGAATGATCTTTGTATCTGTTGTAACCTCCGGTGGAAATATGACCCCTTCTGATTCAAGTGTATCCCGAAGCAGGTGGTAATTGTCAACGTCTCCGTTCAGGACTACACTGATAGACCAGTTCCCCTTGCCGTAACAGGGGTAATTTATAACCGTTCCCGGATTTTCGTTTGGGGTTGCTTTACTGAGGTCAAAATTGTTGATGGGATGACAGTTTTCCTCTGTTATGGCACCTACCGAAGCCCAGCGCGTATGGGTTAAAGATGTTTCAAAGACGGCTTCTTGTCTTGCAAATTCTTGTAGTATGGAATCGCGAGCAATAGCTTTTCTTAAGTCTCTGATGTTCTGGCCCAGATCACCTATAATTGAGGCAATCTTATATGTAAATGAAATCGTATTACCCCCAAGGCTGATGGAACCGTTGACCATGTCTCCAGAGTTAACTCTTTTCAAGAATTCTTCATACAGATCTTTTCCTTTAAGGATTGCAGTGACCTCATCAAGTATGGCACTCTCAGGGAGGGTAAAGGAAATCTGTATCCCTGCCGAATCCCGGCCCCTGACCTCCAGACGTTCCAGACAATTTAAAAGAAAGTTAAATTTTCTATATTTTTTAAATGCTTCAGGCGAAATTTCCTTAACACTGTCCGTTCCCGTTAGTTCGACAATCCTTCCGATATTATCAAGGATGTCATTTTTAAGACTCCATTGGATATCCTTTATCAGAACAATTCTGCTGCTTATGGTCTCCATTTCTTTGGTTGAAAAATGACCGGCATTTTCTTCCAGGAGTTTCTCCTCTTCAGAGATAAATTTCCTGATCTCTTCAGAAAGGTCGGATAGCTGACAGGTTATATGAGGATGAAAAAAGAGATGCTGGAGGTTTCTCTCACCTTTTAACTGGATGATCTCCTTTTCCATCTCCTCCAGATATCCTCTACCGTTCAGATAATGCTCCAGGGGAATAGACTCGGCAAGGAGAGCCTTCATCTCATTTTTTCTAACCTTGTCAAAGAGCTGGATAAACCTTTGGTCTGCATCGGTTTGCCCGTGGCTTTTTTTAACGGTAAGGATGCCGGCAAAACCACATAAAAGGACGCGGGAAAAGAGAGGGAAGATAATAACACAAGGGGCGGAAACACGGCGCGAATCAACCCCGAAACAGATATTACAGTTTGTGAAAAAATGAATAATTTTCTTAAAGTATCTTTTTAACATGTATAAAAAATAGCAGACTCTCGCAGAACTGCCACTGTTCCGTAGCCCCATCTTAATTTCATAAAGAAACGTTTTCTTCTTTGCAGGAAGGCAGGCTATCCAACGCCATGCCGGTAATTCTATCCACCATGTTTTTAAGCCATGTAGTGCCGATGGTTGAATCACGGCTGTCCAGTCCCTGAATGATTTTTATATAGTCCCTTCCATCTTCTTTCATCCTGAGATGAATAGTCTCCAGAAAGGTATCCCGATTTTTCAGATCAACGCTCTCTTCATGCCTACCGGTAAAACAAGCTTCTATTTTCGGCCAATTCTCAAGAAGTTCTTTCTCCTGACCAGCAAGCATTTCATACTCTTTACCCTTTAATAAATTCCTGCCCAGGACCATGGATTGCTCCATTTTTTCGGAAAGTACCCGGAATTGTTTTAATCTTTCGGAAATGGCAAACCCCAGTTTATCTATTGCCCCGGTGTACAGTTCCTTACTCAGTTCTTCGAGTTGAAAAAAAGGCTGACGAACATGTATGTACCACTGTTTCAGGGCCAGCAGGTTGGCCAGGTAGCAGATATTATTACAAACCCTTTGCCTGATGTCCCCGTAAAATCCTGGATGAAATATCTTTTTACTCTGTAAGTCGTTCTCTTCCTTCAACAGCTTACCACCTTCGAGACAGTCCCTGCGGTAAACAGTCCCTGCCGCGATAACCGTGCCGTAACCGATCCTTGCCGGCCCCACGAGACCTCCCTGGCCACCAAGAAAAATGGGGGGCTGATTTAACATAACGCCCTTCGGCACATCACCGATGAGTGAGGGAGTGGCTTTATCCTGATGTGGCGTGTAATTGAAGTGTATGTAGGAACTTCCCACCTCGCTGTGATTTTTGGGGCTGGTGCCTCCCGCCATGAAACAGTCACAAAAATTGATCAGACTGCCCAGAGTAACAAAGGGGAAAAGGATAGTTTGTTTCAAACCTACGGTATGGCCCCCTCTGGCCGCTTCTTCCAGGATACAACCACCTCTGACATGGGCACCGCTTCCCATGGAGACCTTTTCCATAAAGACAGATGAGGCAAAAAATCCCCCTTTTAACTCCACATTCGGCCCGATTTGGCAATCAACAACGGTTACCGGTGTCTCATATCCCAGCTTTGTCCCTGAGGAGATGATGGTTTTTTCACCATAAATTTTGGTTCCGCTGAAGAGGACAACTCCATCACCGGAAATTTTGCTATTTTCCACCTCGTCGCCAATTTCGACTGAGAAGGGATTATGAATCATAACTCCTTTTTCCGTCAATTGGATGACCTTAGGCGACAACACCGCTTCTATTTTATCCCCCGGTTTCTTGTTTTATCTTGAGCTTTTATTATCCGATCCCTTGGATTTCTTGTTTTTTTCGCAGTTGATGCCGAACTTGATCATTTTTTTCTGGAAGGTATTTCTATGGATCCCGAGATATGCGGCTGCTGTGCTTTTCACGTTATTGGAACGTTTTAAGGCGATCTTGAACAGGCACCTTTCGATTATAGACAGGACCTCTTCGTATAAATTGCTTTTCCCCGGACCGGTCGAGCAGAGAACGGTGACAATATCTTCGAGTTTTTTTTCAATTACATCATCCACTGCTGAAGACGGTTTTATTTCCTTAGCATAGCCATCATCAATAGGATTTTTGAAATTCATACAGAAAACTTCCCTTAGCTGAACTTTATCCGGAATTACGCCTTTATTACAAAGGGAGAGCTTTTACCGCCGGATTTTGTGATTAATTTGATATCCGTGAGAGTTATTCTTCTGTCAGCAGATTTGCACATATCATAAATTGTCAAGGCCGCCACGCTAACTGCCGTCAAGGCTTCCATCTCTACACCTGTTTTTCCGACAGTTTTTACAGTTGCCTCAACGACTATCTCTCCCTGGTCAGCATTACTGAAAAATTGAATGTTAATTACCGTTAATTCAAGCGGATGACAAAGGGGAATTAATTCGCTTGTTTTTTTTGCCGCCATGATTCCGGCAATTCTTGCGACACCGAACACATCACCTTTCGGCAATCCATTCCTCTCTATTGCCGCGACGGTATCCGTTAGCATCAAGACCTTTCCCCGTGCCGTTGCCTCCCGAAAAGTAGATTCCTTCATGGTCACATCAACCATTCTTGCTCTACCCTTTTCGTCAAGATGTGATAATTCAGACATCATAAGTTGTTCTTTTTGGTAATCAGGAAAGAAAATCTAAGCGAAAAATTTGTACTATTTTTACGCTAATAACCTTAACACAAGACATCAGGGATGGGCAAGGAAAAGATTTGAAGGTTATCTTCTCTAAAATAGATTTTCTACCCCACAGCGATCACGAGTTCATAACCTTTATCAACTGACTCTTTTGCCAGTTCAATGCCATGTCCTGTTCCTTCGGTGAAGCTATGGTTGAAGGAGAGACCTTTGTCTTTGAGCTGTTGGCTAATCAGAGGCCAGAGCTTTGCACTGCGTCCACCACCCGCAACGGGGTTTATAATTACTTTGGCATAAGGCACTACTCTAATTCCATAATTTACTTTATGATGCTGATCTACAGCAGCATCATAACAAGCAGCGGTTCCGGTTTCTACTCCTGAAGTTAGATCATAAACACTTCTGAAATTCAATGCAAACGTTCATAGCCCCTTTGGGGCACTGCAAAGCATGAAATCAGAGTATTATAGTTTGTCGAATTGTCAGTATTACAGCATATGGGATGAAAATGAGGATCCAAAACGGGTAATATTTTGCTGAAATTTAGGTTTAGGATCATAGATAAATATACAATCTAGAGAGATAAAAACAATACCAAGCGGGAAAGAGAAAAATTTATTGACAAGTTGGCACAAATTACATTTAACAGAAAGTATAACATGTTAAAAGGGTTACATTTATGTGTATAACGAAAGACATCGTCTCTTAGATTATAAGGGGGGAAAGATAACTTGAAAAGAAAAATACTTTTGACGGCAATCCTGGTTTTTCTTCTGGCCTTTTTGAGTTTCAATAAACCTTCGGCACAGATAAAGGGAGGAAAGACGATGGAGATTGATAGCACAGCATTCAAACACGGGGGAATAATACCGTTAAAGTATACCTGTGACGGGGTAAATGTATCTCCCCCGCTTTCGTGGAGTCACTTTCCTAAGGATACGAAAAGCTTTGCCCTCATCTGCGATGATCCTGACGCCCCGATGGGGACCTGGGTTCACTGGGTTATCTATGATATTCCGGTCGTCATCACTCAGTTACCGGAGAATGTAGCCCCCCAGAGAGAACCTGTCCAAGGTGGGAAACAGGGTACCAATGATTTTCGTAAAATAGGTTACGGCGGTCCCTGTCCCCCCGGGGGAGAACACCGTTACTACTTCAAGCTCTATGCCATGGACGGGATGACCAATTTAAAATCAGGCGTGACCACAGAGCAACTTCTTAGAACCATGAAGGGACATATCCTTGCCGAAGCGCAACTAATCGGGAAATATAGAAGGTAAGGTGCCCAGATTAAGATGCAGGAACCATCGTATCTGAAGCTATACAGGCGAGGAAAATTGCAGGACCGTCTTGATCGGACACTTGAGATAATGAGGAACTGCCGTTTGTGTCCACGGGAATGCATGGTAGATCGCCTGCACGGGGAACTCGGCCATTGTCGAACCGGGCGAAAGGCAAAAGTAGCAAGTTTCCATCCCCACTTTGGGGAGGAGACCCCTCTGGTGGGAAGATTTGGTTCCGGGACGATTTTTATCAGTTCCTGTAATCTCCTCTGTTCCTTTTGCCAGAACTTTGAGATCAGCCATCTTGGGGAGGGGAAGGAGGTGGACCCGGCTGCTTTAGCGTCTATGATGCTCGATCTCATGAGGTCGGGCTGTCATAATATCAACTTTGTAACCCCTACCCATGTAGTACCACAGATACTTGAAGGTTTGATTTTAGCTGTTGAACATGGGTTAAACATCCCTCTCGTCTATAACTCCGGTGGCTACGACAGGGTTGAGACCCTTAAAATCCTGGACGGTATCTTCGATATCTACATGCCTGACTTCAAGTTCTGGAATGATAACGTTGCGGAGAAATACTCTCATGCGCCTGATTACAGGGAACATACAGTGTTGGCTATCAAAGAGATGCACCGGCAGGTTGGGGATCTTGTCCTTAATGAATCGGGAGTAGCGGTGAGAGGCCTGTTGGTGCGTCATCTCGTCATGCCTAATGGAGTGGCGGACACCGGAAAGATCATGAAGTTTCTGGCAAAAGAAATATCGGCAAACACTTATGTTAATGTAATGAGCCAATACCACCCCTGCGGCGAGGCGGCATCTGACCCGATGATCAATCGCCGTATCACGCGGAAGGAATATGCTATGGCTATTCACCAGGCAAACCAGGCAGGTCTCACACATCTGGACTCATGGGTTTAGGTCATCCGTCGGAGTTATTGGCCCCCGAAGGATACTGACATGCCTTAAAGTTTTCCTGCATGAGAACACGTTCCGTTGTAACCTGTCTAAATACACTTGGGGTATGGATTATTCCTTTTGCTCGCCTGCTTTCTCCAACTTATCAAGCCTTTCTCTAATCTCTTCCAGTTCATCTTGTGTGGTTACCTTCAGGCGTTTCAAGATACCGGTCACAATTTTTTCTGTCCTTTCCTCCATATCTTCTTTAAATCGTTTTGATTTTTCCTTCAGCTCCACAACTGTTTCTTTGGCTTCCTTCTCCGTAACCTCCCCTTTTTTAACAAGCTCATTAAAGACTTCCTCAATTTTTTCTGTTGTCATTAAGACCAACCCTGCGCCAGCCAGCATTGTTTTTTTAATAAAATCACGCATTGTTATTTACCCTCCTTTGCATTTATTTTCCCTGTATCTACTAATGCCACTTTCGTAATAATATCCTAAATATATATAATTTCTTCTAAAATGTCAACTTAGGCCCGTCTGTGAAAAAATTCTTTTGCCGGTTGCTGTTCTGTGGCGGCGGAATAATGCCATTGAGACATTTGCAAAATAGTGAAGACAGGATTCAGAATGCGTGATTGATTTTTCGGGTACCATAAAGTCTCAGGCCAGCCGTAGCAAAGAAAACGTCTGAGTCTGAGTGCGTAAGCACGAGTTTTTCCTTTGCAGCGAAGCGAGACATGCATGGCCGAAAAAGATTTTTGAGCGCCGGTGAATAAATTTTCAAAGCTTTCCCATTGAAACTGATCTTATCGGGAGAATGCTTTACAGGATGACAACGAGATAAGACTGATGAATATTTTAGTGTTGCTTCTAATTTCCCTCGCCTGTTTTTTTGTGGCGTGCAAAGTTTATGGCACCTACATTGAAAAAAACTTTAATGTAAAAGATTCGCACCAAACACCTGCAAACTCTATGGCAGACGGAAGAGACTATGTAGCTGCAAAAACACCTGTGGTGTTCTCTCATCATTTTGCCTCTATTGCCGGTGGAGGTCCTATTATAGGCCCGACCGTGGCTCTCCTCTATGGTTTTTACCCTTCATGGATATGGATTATCCTGGGAGGGATATTCATGGGTGCTGTCCATGATTACACCTCTCTGTTTTTAAGTATGAGAGAAAAGGGGAGATCCATGGCTGAAGTTGCCCGCAAGACTATGGGAGGGTGGGGATTTGTACTCTTTATTCTTTTTACACTTTCGCTGGTTCTCCTTGTTTGCAGGGCTTTTCTGGGATTAACAGCCACAGCACTTACCTCACTGGTAAATTCAGAAACTCTTCAACTGCCTACCGATCAGACTATTCTTCATACCGTTACGGATGTCAGGACAGGTGAAATCAAAGGTCTCATCGGGGGTATTGCTTCAACTTCCGTCATTATTATTGCTTTGGCGGCGCCACTTCTTGGTTACATGCTCTACAAACAAGGGGTGAAAATCGTTACAGCCTCAATTATCGCGGGCTTTATTGCCTTTGGTTCCATCCATATACTAGCATCCGGGTTGCTGTTCTCGCTTGGAAGACTTTTTCCAGTTATAGAAAGGATGTTAAATTGCCCGTGGTTGATCCTCTGATGACAGACTAAAACAAAAAGGAGCTTCTTTCGTTTTTCTGATGAGTATGATAATAATCCTAACTGGTTTACAACGGCAGATTTTATTAGACATTTAAAACTATGGTGATACGAGTAGTTTAATAAACCCAAGTAGCTTAATTGACGATAACTTGTTGGGAAAATGAAACTGAAAAGACAGGTCTTTTAAGAATTCCCTTAAACGTTTTAGGAGGTGGAGTTATGATGTCGTATAAGAGATACAATTTCGGTTTTTTATTTTTACTGGCCTTTATACTAACACTTACAGGATGCGCCAGTTACGAGAGAAAGGTTGTGCCTTTTAAGCTGCCGTCAGCTAACCCCAATGCCGCAGAGGTTGCAGGCGGGGTCATAGCGGCCAAAGCGTATGATAACGTGAAAGAGGCAAAGTCAGCTTTTGGATTCGATATAAGAGATGCCGGAATTTTGCCGGTTCAGATAACATTTGATAACAGCAATGGACATTCACTTGAAATCATCTCCAAGCAAACCTTCTTAGTGGATATAGAAGATAATCTCTGGCCAATCATTGATGCAAATCTGGCCTATGATCGAATACAAAAGAAAACAGAACTCGGTAAAATTGCCCCCGAAGGAGCGAAGGCGGGTCTCCTTGCCGGTACGGCGGGGGCGATTGTCGGTGCCGCAATTGGAATTGTATCGGGACATAATGTTGGCGATGCGGCGATGAAAGGAGCTGCTATAGGTGCCGCGGCCGGCATTCTCACAGGAGGCGCTAAGGGGCTAACCGACGAAGATGCAAAAAGTCAGATAAGAGAAGACCTGCAAACAAGAGCATTAGAAAATCGGGCAATAAGACCAGGGGAAATCTCTCACGGCTTTATCTTTTTCCCGGGTGAGTCGAAGAATGCCAAAGAGCTGCGATTGCAGGTCAAGGACACGGAAACCGGGCAAATATATTCGCTTATTATGAAGTTTTAAGACAAATCTAAATGGGCTAACTTTTTGTATTGTTTGCCCTGAGGGAAGGGAATTGCTTGTTTGAGCCCACTCAAAACGAATTTATATCTGGATAACATAGATTTAAAGCGCTATTGTCTGAAAAACACGACGACACCGCCGGAAGAGGCAGAAGATCAAACATGCCTGGATGACTGCCCGTTTTTGACTTCCCGGCAGATACAGGCCTGTAAGTTGGCAATAGGTGCCCGAACTTATCTCCCTTCGGGACCGCCAATTATTGTTCCCCAACCCATCGAATCTGACCTGATTCCTCTAAATGAACCGGACAAAAATTCTATGGTAATTGTCAGCGGTAACAGCAGAGTTACCTTTGAGGTGTTGACTGCTGTCTGGTCTCAGGGATTCACACCTGCCTACTTGTTACTGATAGATTGTCTGGGACACACGGTGGACATGGCCATGGTCTTCGGTGAGTTCACCCCGCAGCGGCTCAAGCGGGCATTGGAAAAAACCGGCATCGAGCGGAAACTGGCCCATCGCCGTATGATTGTACCAGGTCTTGCTTCTATACTCGCAGTAGACTTTGCTAAAACTACCGGTTGGGAAGTAGTGGTTGGTCCGGTTTGTGCTGCTGAGCTCCCTCTTTTTCTGGGAGATCGCTGGGTCTTTTCAGGTTAGGAGGCGATCAATATCCTGGAATAGTGCAGGTAATGAAGAATAATGTCGCCTTTCTTTCCTTGAGCCACAGGGCACCGTGATTATCGTGGTGGACTAGAGCTCCATAACGATCACATCTAGACTGTGTATTTTCTTGACCCGCAAGGTTATTTCTCATATATTCCCCGCTACTAATTGTTTAATGGAGGTTTTTTATGAAGATTATACTTCTGGGAGCACCAGGAGCCGGTAAAGGTACCGTAGCTAAGCTTCTTACGGAAATTGATGGTTCTGTACAGATTTCAACAGGTGATATTCTGCGCGCAGCCGTAAAAGAGGGTACGGAACTGGGCAAGCAGGCAAAAGGCTACATGGATAGAGGGGATCTTGTACCCGATGCTCTGATAATGCAGATTATGGAAGTCCGCCTGCAGGAGGAGGACTGTAAAAAAGGATTCATCCTGGACGGTTTTCCCCGCACTACTTTCCAGGCCGAGGAGTTAAAGAAACTGCTTGAGAGATTAAAGATTAATCTCGACTTTGTTGCTAATTTAGAGGTGCCCAGAGAGGTAATTCTCGATCGCCTGACTACGCGTAGAACATGTTCTAATCCCCAGTGTCAGGAAATTTATAATATTAAAAGTAATCCACCGACATCGGATGGTAAATGCAAAAAATGTAACTCTCACGTTATTCAGCGGGATGATGAGACTGAAGAGGCCATTAGCACGCGATTGGAGACATACACGCAAAAAACAGCTCCCCTGATCGGGTTTTATGAACAGGTAGGTCTTTTAAAGAACTTCGTATCCCTTAACAGTAAAGAAACAGCAGAAAAGATCGGAGAAGTGCTTGCCGCATGATTTATAACTGCCTCAAGAACTTTCAAGACCTGGCTATGTAGAATGATAGATTACAGAAAAGAGCTTAACCCTGAGCAGTTTCGGGTTGTCATGGAAGAGGGGGGACCCCTGCTTGTCATTGCCGGCGCCGGCAGTGGTAAGACCCGTGCCCTGACCTACCGTGTGGCAAGATTACTGGAGAAGGGTATAAAACCTGAGCGGATACTTCTGGCTACCTTTACAAATAAGGCCGCCCGCTCGATGCTTCTAAGAGTACAGAAGCTTCTCTCCTGTTCATCCGAGGCGGGCCTGGAAATAAACGGGCTGTGGGGCGGGACATTTCATCATATCGCACACCGCATTCTCAGGGTAAATGCTCCCCTGCTTGGTTACGGGAAGAATTTTTCCATTATTGACACTGAGGACGCAAGGCAATTGATCAATACCTGTTTATCTGAAGTAGGTTGCGATGCGAAAGATGACGATTTCCCGAAAGGACCCCTCCTGCAAGAGATCGTCAGTCTGTCTATAAATACTGAAGTTTCCCTGGAAGAGATTACGGAGAAAAGATTCCCCGGTTTTTTTTGTAATATTGAGGGTATCAGAGCAGTGGCCTCCCGTTACATCCTACGGAAAATGAAATTGAATGTCATGGACTTTGATGACCTTCTCCTCAACTGGAAAAAACTACTAACCGACTTTCCGGATGTTCTGATGGTGTATGCTAAAAAGTTTTCCCATATCCTTGTGGATGAATATCAGGATACAAACCTCATCCAGGCGGATATCGTGGATCTTCTCGCCTCACACCACAGAAACCTAATGGTGGTGGGTGACGATTCCCAGAGTATCTATTCCTTCAGGGGGGCAAATTTTGCCAATTTCATGAAATTTCCCGAAAGGTATCCCGATTGTAAAATATTCAAACTTGAGACCAATTATCGCAGTACGCCAGAGATCCTTCACATGGCCAACCTTAGCATCATTAATAATGAAAAACAGTTTCAAAAAAAATTAAGGGCAGTGAGGGAGAATGGTATCAGACCGGTACTTGTACCGGCGAAAAACGTTTTCCAGCAGGCGGATTTTGTGGCTCAGCGAATCATTGAACTGACAAGGACAGGGGTTCCTCTTCACGAGATTGCCGTACTCTACCGGGCGCATTACCATTCCATGGAATTGCAGATGGAGATGGTCAGGCGTGGTATTCCCTTCGAGGTTCGCTCCGGCATTCGTTTTTTTGAACAAGCCCATATCAAGGATGTAACTTCATATATGAGGATCATCGCCAATCCTCTTGATGAACTGGCATGGAAAAGAATACTGAGACTTCACAGGAAGATAGGTAAGGTCAGGGCTGATAAAATCTGGAGATTTATCTCGGCACAAACGGAACCCCTTACTGCCGTTACGACTGATGAGTTTATTAACAGTGTGACGAAAACGGCACTGCCCGGTCTTTTAGAATGCAGGGACACCATAAAAGCTATCCTTGAAAAATCGCCGGATAAAATTCCGTCAGAAATTATTGATGTTTTGCTGAAGGGGAGCTACGGGGAATATCTTGGGGAAAGGTATACTGACGCGGCCTCACGTGAGGAGGACCTGCATCAGTTAGGAGAGTTTTCCGTAAAATTCAGTTCTCTGGAAGATTTTTTAAGTGAACTTGCTCTACTGACAAATACGGATGAAGAAACCGAACCTGATCCGGAGGCAAGAAGCGATGATAAAATTGTCTTCACTACGATCCATCAGGCAAAAGGTCTCGAATGGACCATTGTTTTTATGATCTGGTGTGCAGAGGGAATGATACCACTCGCACGCGCCCTGAAAGAACCTGATGGGGAAGAGGAAGAGAGAAGAATTTTCTATGTGGCAACGACCAGGGCAAAAGATCAACTGTATCTATGCTATCCCCTGTCCGATTACAGAAGAGGAATGGGCAGTATGGTTACGAATCCTTCCAGGTTTATCAGGGAATTGTCACCGTCACCACTGTCACGCAGCTCAAAAGATCGTCCTTACGATCAGTGGATTGTAGAAGAGGAATAAAAGCTTTTTACTGCGGGACTTTGTGAAAACTCCTGCTACAACCACCGGTCAGATTTAGTTTTTGCCTCGTATTCCGCCTTTAAGGCGATCTGTGTTGCTTCGGCGACATGCTCAGCTCTCTTCACCCAGTCTTCAAATTTAATATCCACACTAAATATACCGACTATTTCATCCCTGTCATCCACAATGGGAGCAGATACGGTAATACAGAGCGCCCCCGTCATCTTTGAGATGTAAAAATTGGTCGCGTGAATTTTTCCGGTCTGCAAGGGAATAATGAACCATTCCCTGTCTGACTGGTCTATTCCAACGCCATAATCTTTATATTTTGCTCTGTCGGCAATATTGGTAACATTTCGCGTGGTCTTCTTGCCATTCATATCCACAACATAGGCAAACTGGATTGAAGGGTTTTCCTCTATGAACTGCTGCATAACTGGTTCCTGCAGCTCCGGGTCCATTGTTTTCATCATAGGGTGTTCAAGAACCTGCCTGACCATGGAAAAGGCTGTTTCTATCGCCTGGTATTTTATCTTTTCGAGATCGGACATGAAGAGATCAGGTATATATTTACGAACCCTCCTTTCCATTTCTTCGTGGGAGATACTAGTTGCTCTACCCGATGCATATTGCTCCATAACCCATTTGTGAATTCTTGAGATACCAGGGTGCCTTTTGTCAATCGCCTTGTCCTCCGTAAGACCAAGATGTGAGTTAACCCAGTAGACAATGCCTGCCTTTCCTGATTTATCGGTAATCGTTGTCACAATAGGTCTCTTAAGTATCTTGGTTGTATCAAAAATATTGTATATCTCCTCATTCTTGGTTAGGCCATCGGCATGGATACCGGCCATTGTTGCATTAAATTCAGAACCGACGAAGGGGTAGTTGGAAGGAATTTTTACATCCATTTTCTTTTCAAGATAATTAGCAATATCTGTGATGACGGTGGTATCGATACCGTAGTTTATCCCTTTAAGATTGATAAATTCTATGATAAGCCCCTCTAGGGATGGATTTCCCGTCCTTTCCCCTAAACCCAGCAGCGTACCATTTGCCGCGCTGCAACCATAGAGCCAGGCCGTGGAAGCGTTGATCAGGGCTTTGTGGAAGTCGTTATGACCATGCCATTCAAGCAGGTAACCGGGTACTTCCCCGTCCTCGATGAAAGCCCTTACCAGTTTATCTACACTGCGGGGGAGGGAAGCGCCTGGATAGGTTACCCCATAACCAAGGGTATCGCATAATCTTATCTTGATGTCGATACCGCTCTCTTCTCGTAATTTCATGAGTTCAATGGCGAAGGGAATGCAGAATCCATATATATCTGCTCTTGTAATATCTTCAAAATGACATCTCGGAACAATATCCGCGTCAAGAATCGATTTTACAATACCCAGATAATCTTCAAAGGCTTGCTTTCTTGTCTTACCCAACTTTAGAAAAATATGGTAATCCGAAACAGAGGTGAGGACACCGGTCTCTTTCAATCCTGCTTCTTTTACAAGTTTAATATCTTCCTTATTTGCCCTTATCCATCCGGTGACTGCAGGATATGTCAGGCCCAGTTCAAGGCATTTTTCTACTGCTTCCCTGTCTTTGTCGCTGTAAAGAAAGAATTCCGATTGTCTGATTACTCCATTTTCGCCACCGAGCTTGCTCATCATAGCGTATAGATCAACAATCTGTTGAACAGTATAGGGTGGCCTTGCCTGTTGGCCATCTCGAAAAGTTGTGTCTGTTATAAAAATCTCATCCGCCGGATTAATGGGAATGATCTTATGGTCAAAGTCAATTCTGCATACCTCATCATAGGGAAAGACATCTTTTTGGAGATTCGGTTCATCTACATCTCTCAGTTCGAATTTCCAGAACGGGGAATGCTCATGATCCAGGACTTTTCTATTTTCATTCCATTTTGCCATAATTCTGTTTCTCCACAGAAGGTTTATAAAGCAAAAAAGATAATTTGATTACAGTGGCTTTAATATAAGCATACAGCACATATTATAACCATGTCTTATTACACCCTTCAATTCTTAGTCTTCAACAAATATCATAACTGAAGGAGACTCTTGAAACTGGACAAGGAAGATATTAAAAAGAGAGAGTCGCATATTATGACGAACCTACCGGTTTTCCGGAAGCATCTACATCGTTAACTTTTTATCAAACCAAAGAGTAAAATGTCAAGCCTTCAAATAACGAGGATTCTTGAATGCCTGGAGGTTTGATGGTTTATGATCTACTCCAAAATTGTGGGAGCATAAAATGGTCGTTGAGTTCCTTTAACTGGTGGACGATTTCACTCAGCTTTACTTTTCCGGTTGCAAGATAGAATCGAGATGTTATATATGCAACTTGGTCATCATAATCTCTTTCCCCTTGTTTTTGGGCTGAGTTAAATTTCAGCCGGAAAAAGAGACGAGATTTAACTATGCAAACACTTTTGAACGATATTAATGGTTTAAGTATAAAGCTGGTAGTTGATGTGATGATTCTCCCGGATGAATATCTGTTATATTCTTGTTTATTCTGTCTCAGGCCTTAGCGTAGACAGTTAGAAAAGGCCGGAAATATCTCCGGCTCCGCGTCTCCGTGGGCTGGATCAGAGTTTATCACGTGTTACTTATAGATGCTAGATGTATTGCACGGGATAGGATGTGAGGAAGTTCTCGAAATATTGAAAAGAGAACACAAATTTATAGAAGTGGTTATCCTGACTGGATACGGGTCAATTGATTCTGCCGTTAGATGTACGAAGTCGGGTGTTTATAACTATCTTGAGAAACCATGCGAACTTGAAACGCTGCTGAATGTTTTGAGGAATGCCTATCAGAGACGAATTGAAAACAAGCTAAAATATAAGGACGAAAAATTAAAGGGGATTATAACCGGTGTCATGCCCGGTTCAGCCATCGAGATATTAAGAAAGCTCAAGGAGATGGATAGGGACCTGAAATAAAGATCTTATCAATTGAGGAGGGGAAAGATGGAAGAGAAACATGTGAAGGATATAATGATTCCGATAGAGGATTATGCTGTCGTCTCCCAGGATGCAACAATCAAGGAGGCGATGAAGATTATGAAAGAGACCTCTGAAAAGCTTTCTCCTGGGAAGTATAAACATTTAGGAGTACTGGTCAAGGATCAAGAGGGAAAGATCATAGGAAAACTTACCCAGGCTGACATCTTGAGAGGTCTTGAACCGCAATATAAAGACATCGGTGGCTCATATCTCTCCCCGCTGATCAGGGAGGAGATGGGCGATGCGATGGCCCACCTTCCGGACAGGACCTTCTTTGAACGATGCAGGGCACATAGCAATAAAAAGGTGCGGGCTTTCATGACCACCATAGCCCTGTCTGTAGATATAAGAGAAGACCTAAGTCACGCTGTCCACGTCATGCTGATCAGCGATCACAGAGGACTTCTGGTTGTGGAAGGGAAGAAACCTGTGGGTGTACTGAGATTAACCGACATATATCAGCTCGTGAAACAGACCATCCTGGAAGAATAGGGGGTTGAGATAATCCATGATGATGATAAAACAGGTAACATTAAGTTTAGATGAAAGAGGATATTTTTTATTTTTTGAGATCGGGGGTTTCTTTTTCATCTACTTTCTCCCCCTCTAGAACAAAATTTCAATCCATTAGAAAATACCATAGGACTTATTAAGCTGTCATTTCAAGTAAGAAAAGATATTTACATCAAGGCGGCGAAGAAGGCAAAGAAGTTGTAAAAATGTTTTACAGATTGTAATTTCCCGCCAGAAAGTTTTTAGCCAATGCCTCAACACTGTTCTCGTTACTCATAAGCATATCCATCTGGCGGGTGAACTGAAGCAGTCGTCCGATTATGTCCAGTTTCTCTTCGATAAGAGAGCAATCATGCTTTTGATAGCGGGCATCTACCCGGTCTCCGACGGCCTCTACCACAAAATCGATTAATTTAAGAATCATGGCAATAGCCCGGACACGCCTGTTTCTGCGGATATCATCGGCAGCGCCTCCCTTAAAAGAAAAGGTAATATAATTCATATTTGGAGTCTGGCTGCAGTAAGAATCGAGGATGCTGTAGTGGTACCCCACGCGTGAGCTGAAATTTAGATATTTGTCGGAAATAATGGCATAACTGCGATCACCAAATCTTTCCACTGTAGAAGGAGGAGAAAGCATCTGCTCTCTCATAACGGATAAAAAGCCTTTAAACTCAACAGGACGTAATTGATTTTGCTGGAAATCTTCATGCATCATTCCTCTAAGGAGGGCATTAAAAGGCGCAGAAACGATTTTATCAAGAGATACTCTATTGAGATTCTTGCTGGTCTCCCTCAGCCCCCCTCCTAAATCAATAACATACAGGTCAAGCGGGAGGTTCCCCTTTAATTTAAAAGCTATTCCTTTTTTATCGGACACAAAATCGCTGAGTTGAAATATCTCCGTATATGAGGATTCATGTACCAGACGGCTGATATCGTGAAGGGACCGGCAAAATGAAGGAGCAAAGTTAGGTGACTTGGGATCCATGAGATGCAGGGGGACAATCCAATCACAGACCTCCCTTAGAACCTTGTATACAGGTGTGTCCTTCATGGGGAATTCACGGGTACTCTGGAAAGATTCCAGTTCAGGTACCCTTCCCCGATATACCCTTCCCGAGTAGGCATCTACGGTAACTTCCATGCCGGAGGAAATAACGGTAGTAGCTGTTTTGGTATTCACAACAGTAGGCACCGCAAATTCCCTGGCCAGAGAGGCCATATGCCCCGCCACATTTCCCATGTCTGTGATAATTGCCCGGGTCTTCTTCATAACCATGACGAATTTTGGGGAAGAATGCCTGGCTACAAGTACCGCTCCCTCAGGGAAATTCATAAGGTCCTCGTCCGAATCCACATGAAAGGCCGGTCCAAAACCTACTCCCGCAGAAGCGATCGCTCCTTTTTCAATCAGCAGAGGATATGATGTTAAGAGGGGGGTAATAGACTGGTTTTGCTTTCCTATGCGAAGGGGGCGGCTTTGCAGGATAAAGAGATGCCCGCCCTTGTCAATGGCCCACTCTATATCCTGGGGGCATTTATAATGCTCCTCGAGCTTCAGGGCATAGCCGACAAGAATTCCGATCTCCTCCGGTGATAGACATGGTTTATCCCGAAACTCTACCGCCACAGGAATTTCTACCAGCCCTCCCTCCGAATCACTGACTAATTGAACTGTCTTGTGGGAGATCTCGGCGGTTATTATTTGACAATTTTTGGCTACTGTATAGCTGTCCGGAGTGATGGTTCCTTCTACGGCGTAAGGTCCCAGTCCCCATACCGCGGTGATGATTATATTTCCTTCCAGTAAGTTGAAGGGGTTTCGCGAATACATTACACCACTGGCTACAGATTCCACCATTTGAAGGCAAGCCACACTCATGGCAATATCTTCGTCTCTTATACCTTTGTTGAGACGATAGGCGATCGCCCGGGGGCTGTAAAGACTGGCTACGATCTCTTTATATGCTTGGATAAGCTGATCCGAGGGTACGTTTAATTTGGATAGATATTGGCCGGCGAAGGAAAGCTCACTGTCCTCTCCAATCGCGCTGCTCCGCATGGATACCCGAAAAGGAAAATCCGGAGATTTCCCGTCTCCGCCAGCCTCGGCAAGTTTTGCATAGGCCAGGAGAATGGCCTTTTCTAATTCAGGCGGAAGATAGGCTGAGACGATTAACTGCTGGATATCCTTACTTATAGCGTTAATGGTTTCCGGATTGTCAGGAATAATCTCCATCTTTTTTCTACTGATTTCATCAAAGAGTTCATTGTAGGCCAGAAAAGACTCAAAAGCCCGGGTAGTGACAGCGAACCCTCCGGGGATGGAAAGCCCTACCCTGTTAAATATTTCCCCCAGATTGGCATTTTTCCCTCCCACCCAGTCCACCATCTCCGCGTTAATCTGACGGTAAGGTAAAATCAACTCTGTCTGTGGAATTTCCTTTCTCTTACCCAGAACTTCTTTGATACTCAGATTAATCTTTTCGAGGACATCAAAAAGCAAGGAGTAACGATGGCCCGAGAGATCGTCCAAGTTCTTAACCATACGAAAAGTATGAAAAACAGCTTGGGCCGCCCGGGATCTCACGTACGACATGCCAAAGACCTGCTGTCCCTGCAGTTTCTCCTCTATATCGCTTATTACCTTCAAAAACTCGGTATTTGAGTCAAGCAGCATCTTGAAACAGGAATATTTAAACCGAAAGACGTTGGACAGGTTATCACAGGAAAAGGTGCCTTTGCGTGATTTTATCCTCTTAAGGAGATTAAGCTTTTTAAACATTGTTATCTTTACTGAGTATGGCACTCCTCAAATAGTTTCCGCTGGTAAGCATCCTCTACTTTGATTAAAAGATCATTGACATTACAGGGTTTCATCAGGTAATCATATGCTCCCAATCTTATACCTTCAATGCCTGCTTCCACAGAAGCATGTCCGGTCAACAGGATAACCTCCACAAGCGGATTGATTTCTCTGATCTGTTTTAAGGTCTCTATGCCATCCATTCCGGACATCTTGACGTCAACAATGGCCACATCAAAAGGCTTTTTTCTGATCAGTTCTATCGCCTCTTTGCCACTACCGACATCGGTGACATCTAAATTTCTTTTTTTTAACCTGGCAGCCAGCGTCGTTCTGAAATCTTCTTCGTCATCTACCAGTAAGAGGTGAATAATTTCCATATACACTCTTTCATATCAGATTTTGTTGCTGAGACTTATAAACTAACCGCTACAGGACAAACTGTCAATGAAAAATCATTAGCTGCCCAAGGCAACGTCAAAGTAAAATATAAATTTGCCAAATAGTAAATTTTTCGACACCTTTAAATCCGAAAACATACTATCCGAATTTCGAACAATCTCAAAATCCGTATATCAGATGGCTGAAATATTCCCCTATTGGTGCGATAAGTGTCCAATAATATAGAGGATATCCATTTAAATGACATAGCTGTGACCAAGGGCTGAGTTTCCGGCATAAATTTTGTATATCATTACACCGTTACGGGGGTCGTGTGTCGTAAGGTCGGACCTTGCGACTAAACTCTGACTTAAAGACTTTTTAAAATAGTGAAAATTGGATTCAGAAGGTAGGAACTAAAGGTTTTTCAGGCGTCATGCCGTCGCATGAGCGCGTAAGCGCAGGTTGCGCCTTTACAGCGAAGCGAGACGTGCAGTGTCGAAAAAGGTTTTAAAGTGCCGATGAATACAATTTTCAAAGTCTCACTTAAAAAAAACAATTTTTGCAGGAGGTGTCTGGAATGAATTCCTTGGCATGGAAAAACTTGATTCTCGCCCTTACCTTTTTGTTTCTTATTTTCGGGTTCCGCATTCAGGCTTTTGCTTCCCCTGAAGAACCCCTTAGGAACAGGATAGAAAGTCTTGAAAAGGTAATCCAGGAGCAGCAGAAATCACTCGAATCTTTGAAATCGGAACTGGAGAGGCAGGCGGAAGGAAGAGCTATCCAGGGACAGGAAAGACTTAAGGCGCTGGAGAAAAAAGTGGAAGATGTAGAAAAGGTAACTACGAAACGAGAGGAAGATTTGAAGAAGGAGAAAAAGACGGCTCTTATTCCTTACTGGCGGGACGGCTTCTTCCTTGAAACCCCGGATAAAGAATTCAGGCTTCAGTTAACCGGTGTTTTACATTTTGATACCCGTTTCTTCGGTGGCGGCTCCAGGAGTGCAGACTCATTTGATATCCGCCGGGCACGCTACGACATGAGGGGATCCCTTTATAAAGGCGAACTGGAGCACGTATTCCGACTTCAGATCGAAATGGCCGATGAGGCTTATCTAAGAAATGCTTACTGGATGTTTAAGGCGCGCCCCGAATTTAATGTACAGATCGGTCAGTTTAAGGTTCCAGCGGGAGGGTCCGACTGGCTTACGGAAGAGGCGCAGATCAATTTCATTGAGTATGCAACCGACACACCGGTTTCCCCCTTCTTTGACCGGGGGATTAATATCCATAGCAGTTTTCTTAACGGGAGAATTCAGACCTGTCTGGCCGCGGTAACAGGTGTAGGTGTAGATAAAGATGTCGGTCCGGGAGATTATGATAATCATAAAGATTATGCAGGACGAATCCTTTTTGCTCCCTTCAAAACCTCGGATAATACGTTGTTAAAAGGGATGCTTTTTGCGGGGAGCTATCAGGCCGGTCTCCAGTCCATCAAGACGACAAGAGGTGAAACAAGTAACAGGACGGAGAACTATGAATCACAGTGGTTCCGTTGGACAAAAAACTATGTGGATCTTGATCAGCGCACACGCTATGGAGGAGAGTTCCACTGGCTGAACGGTCCCCTTACCATGAGCTACGAATTCAACCGTGTTCAGTGGGAGGATATTACCGTATATAAAGACGATAAAGGTAATGTCGATTTCAGACTCCCCGACGACTATCATGTGGATGTGTATCAGTTCTGGGTAAGCTATTTCCTTACCGGTGAGCAGAAGGAATTTGAGGATGTATTCTTTGCCTGGAGGCAACCAAAGCCCAAAAAGAACTTCAGCCTGAAAAACGGTACCTGGGGCGCCTGGGAGATTATTGCCCGGTACAGCTATAAAGATGCCTCCCGGGAACTCTTTGACTCAGGCCTTCTTGATGGGAGCAGTAAAGGGTATTCTGTGACCGGTGGCATACGCTGGACATGGAATCCCAAATGCAGAATCATGCTTGATGTAAACTATCTGCACAGCGATGAGGGCACCGGAATCATAACTCAGTACGCAGACAAAGGTGTTTCCGCCAATAGAAAGTATGAAAGCTCCGAACTAGGGTACCTTCTGCGCTTCATTTTAACACCATAATAAATCTTTTCTTTTATGGTATGAAAATAGCATTTAAAAAGTTGTACAGAGAAAACTGAAGGCCAGGAAAAATTGAGTATCGTTATATTGAGCTTAATGCACGAATTTAATAGTTCAGCATCCCTTGGGAGAACGGTGTTCAAAATAAGTACATGATGCGCAGAAAATGATCGGCATAAGAAGGATTGGAGGATTTTAATAAGTTTTTTGAGAAGAAGCGTATCCGATAGTTGATCCCTAACCTTTGTAAGCTGATATAAGGAGGCCGTATGGAATTAAAGGTTATAGCTAAAGAGAGCCTTTTATCATTTGTGAACCGATTATTGGAAGATCGGGAGGTGGTGGGGGTGAGGAAAAGGGAAGATGGAAAGTATATCTTTGACCGCCTGGAAAATTCTGAGGAGCTTTGTCTAAACTATGATGTTACCCTCCTGCCTCCCAAAAAATATTTCCTTCCCCAGAGGGAAACCCTGATCAGGTTCGAGGATAAAGAGGGAGAATTGTCGGTAGAAGCAGTTGTCGAATCCTCTCCCAGAGTGATCATTGGTGTTCATCCCTATGATATGGCAGCCATAAATCTTTTGGATAAGGTCTTTTCCAGAGATAAGAAAGACGCGAATTATCTTAAAAAGAGGGAAGATACTCTGATTATCGGGACCGATGTTAAAAATCCGTCTCCCTATGCCTTTTATGAAAGTGTAGGTTCTGATACTAGAGAAGGCTTCGACCTGTTTTTTACCGAGATGGGAAAAAGCTACGTGGTGGAAACAGGGTCCCAAAAAGGGGAGGAGCTCTTAAAGTACGGTGATTTTAAGAAAGCTACAGCGAGAGAAGAGAATGAGTTTAAAAATATAAAGAAACAGAGAAAAGGGCTCTCTCTGGAAAGGAGATTGAATTTTCTCTCTCATGATCTGCCCCATCTCCTGGGAGAGAAGCTCGAGCACCCCGTCTGGGAGGAAAAATCTTCCCGCTGCCTCTCCTGTGGCTCCTGTATCATGGTTTGTCCTACCTGTTATTGTTTCGACGTTCAGGATGAGATGGACATGAGTCTCACTGCCGGAGAGAGATTCAGACAGTGGGATGGCTGTCTCCTAACCGATTTTGCCCGGGTAGCAACAGGAGAAAACTTCCGGAAGGACATAAAGTCAAGATACCAACATCGGTTTTACCGTAAGGGAAAGTATATCCCGGAAAAGTTCGGCATGATTGGTTGTGTGGGTTGTGGCCGATGTGCCTCTGCCTGCCTGGCTGACATTGCCGATCCCGTTGAGATATACAATGCGCTTTTGTAAAAGGAGGTAATATGTGTGAGCAAGCCCGTGATTCCCTTTTCCTGCCTGAACTGGCCGAAATCATAAGGGTAGAAGAGTTGACGGCAACGGAAAAGCTGTTTGAGATAAGGTTTAAAAATGGAAGGGAATTAGGGCATCTTCCGGGCCAGTTTGTGGAAGTTTCCGTGTTCGGCATCGGGGAAGCCCCTATCTCTATCTCCTCCTCTCCCACGAAGGATGGTTCTTTTGAGCTGGTGGTGCGGCGGGTGGGAAATGTAACCGGAGCCCTTCACAGGCTCCGGAAGGGTTCCATCATCGGTATCCGGGGCCCCTTTGGAAATGGATTTCCCCTGACAGAACTGAAAGGCAGAGATATCCTCTTCGTTGCCGGAGGAATCGGCCTTGTTCCGCTGAGATCGCTGATAAATTATGTACTTGATAACAGAGGTTCCTACGGCAGGGTGATCATCCTCTTCGGTGCCCGGACTCCATCCGAACGGCTGTTCGTCGATGAACTTGCCCTGTGGAAGGATAGAAGAGATGTAGAATTCCTCGAAACGGTAGATCGCGCTGAACCTGAATGGAATTGGAAGGGACATACAGGTGTTATTACCACCCTATTTCCCGAGATAAACGTGGATCAGGATAAGACTTACGCCGTAATTGTAGGACCACCTGTGATGTATCGCTTTGCCATCTTAGAGGCCATGGGAAAGGGGATACCCGGGGAAAGGATTATCGTCTCCCTGGAGAGGAGAATGAAGTGCGGAGTAGGCAAATGCGGTCATTGCCAGATACAGAATCTATATGTCTGTCAGGATGGGCCGGTTTTTAGATACTCGGAGATAAAAGAATTAAAGGAGGCAATTTAGATGAAACCAAAGGTAGCCTTTTTCGATTTTGCCGGGTGCGAGGGATGTCAATTACAGATAGTTAATCTGGAGGAGACGATACTTGATCTGGCCTCGAAGGTGGAGGTCGTCAATTTTCGGGAGGCGATCAGCGAAAGGGGAGAAGACTACAGCATCGCCTTTGTAGAGGGAAGCATCACCCGGCAGGCAGACGAGGAGAGATTGAGAGGAATAAGGGAGAAGGCATCCATCCTGGTAGCATTAGGCGCTTGTGCCTGTACGGGGGGAATAAATGCCTTGAAAAATTTTCAGGATATGGAAGAGATAAAGAAGATCGTTTACGGTAAGAACTCTCTCTATTTTGATACCTATCCGGCCCGTCCTCTTCATGCGGTAGTTCCCGTGGATTACGATATCAGGGGATGTCCCATAAATAAGAACGAGTTTCTTAAAGTTACAACAGCGCTCCTTCTGGGGAAAAAACCGGAGACACCTAATTATCCTGTCTGTGTGGAGTGCAAACTCAAGGAGAATACCTGCGTCTTCGAAAAGGGGATGTTCTGTCTGGGGCCGGTAACGAGAGCCGGATGCGATGCGGCCTGCCCCTCATGCAACAGTAATTGTGAGGGTTGCCGGGGGCTTGTTGATGACCCTAACACAAATGCCCAGAAGGATATTTTACAGAAATATGGTTTGACCATGGAGGAGGCAGTAGGTAAATTCAGGATCTTTGATGGGTATCTGGAGGTAGCCAAATGCATGATCTAAGTATGAATATCGAGCATGTGACCAGGATAGAGGGGCATGGCAATATTGTAGTGGATGTAAAGAATGGGAAGATCGAGAAGTGTCAGTGGCAAGTCGTGGAAGCCCCTCGTTTCTTCGAGGCCATGGTGCGGGGACGAAAGTGGGATGAGCTTTCTCATATAACTTCCAGGATTTGCGGGATTTGCTCGGTGGGACATACCATGGCTTCTCTGAAGGCGACAGAGCAAGCGATGGGGGTTACCCCTTCAGAGCAGACGGTAACGCTTCGTAAAATCCTGAAACATGCGGAGAATTTCCAGAGTCATGTCCTTCATGTAGGTTATCTGGTTCTGCCTGATTTACTCGGGGTGGGCAGTGTTCTTCCTCTGGCAGCAACTCACAAGGAGGCCGTGCTGACCGTTGTCCGCCTGCATCGTCTGGCCAACGATATCTGTGATCTGATAGGCGGGCGGACTACCCATCCCATTTCCTGTACAGTTAATGGTTTTACCAAGCTGCCTGATTTAAAAGCACTGGAAAATATAAAAGAAAGACTGACAGAGGCAATTCCCGATTTGAAGGCAGTAGTGGAGATCGTTAAATCCCTTGCGGACAGATTGCCCGTCTTTGTACGACAAACGGAATATATTGGACTTAAATCAGAGGAGGAATATGCTATCTACGATGGTAAAATTGCCTCCACCGATACGGGTATCCATTCGGTGGATGAGTACCGTTCGATCGTCAATGAATATGTAGTTCCACAGTCAACGGCGAAGTATACGAAACATAACCGTGATTCTTATATGGTGGGGGCATTGGCGAGATTTAATCTGAATCATGAGCAACTTACTCCTCTGGCCAAAAAAGTCGCCGCAGAAATAGGTCTTAAGGCGCCATGTTATAACCCCTATATGAACAGCATTGCCCAGCTGGTGGAAGCTCCCCTCTCGGTGGAGGAATGTCTCCGGCTGATCGATGAGATCCTTGATAAGGGGCTGAGGAAAGAAGATCACCGGATAGAAGTTAAAGAGGGAAAAGGGGTAGGAGCGGTGGATGTACCGAGAGGTATCCTTTTTCATGAGTACACATACGACAAGAACGGTACCTGTGTAGAAGCAAACTGTGTGATTCCTACCAATCAGAACCATGCAAGTATACAGAGGGACATGGAGACATTACTGCCTTCTATCATAGATAAACCTCCGGAGGAAATCAGGCTTATGCTGGAGATGCTAGTCAGGGCCTATGACCCCTGCGTCTCCTGTTCGACTCATTTTTTAACAGTGGAATTTATATAAATTGAGAACTTTGGAAATTATATTCATCGGCGCTCAAAAAGATTTTCACTATTTTGCAAAGGTCTAAAATTGGACCGGAAAGTACATAAATCCCGGATATTGGTAGCAGGAATAGGCAATCTCTTAAGGAAAGACGAGGGAATCGGTGTACATCTGATCCATGAACTTGAAAAATTTAAACTTCCCGCTGGCGTTACTTTACTGGATGCCGGTACCGGAGGAATTAGTCTTATCCATTTAATGGAGCAAGCATCCAAAGTGATTTTCATTGATGCCGCCCAGATGGGAAAAGAACCGGGGATATTTATAAGGTTTACCCCCGAAGAGGTAAGACTGGTAAATGATAAATTTAATTTTTCCTTCCATCAATTAGGACTGCCACAGGTTTTACAACTTGCGGCACATTTGGATATATCTTGCAAGGTTATCATCTTTGGCGTTCAACCTGGAGACTTAGGCTGGGGAGTGAAGCTTTCCCCTCCCCTGAAAAGGGCTTTACCGGAGATAACCATGGCCGTTTTGAGAGAGATTGATAATGTCGGTTATATAAAGTCATCCTCCACCCTTAACCCTGATTCGCCCCTCCCTACTTAGGGAGAGTTAACCTCTCTATAGATTAGCCGTTCTCTCTACTTTAGGTGGGAAGAAGGGGCTTCAGGCAGGGGGGAAATTTTCTCTTAAGATAAGAAAAATGAGTAACTCGCAAGTCGGTGTCAATCGGTCATCCATCAAAGTCAGGGGAATAGTACAAGGGGTAGGATTTCGTCCTTTTGTTTATAATCTGGCCAGGAGATATGGGCTCAATGGATGGGTATGTAACTCTTCCGGCGGGGTGATGATAGAAGTGGAAGGTTATAACAGGAATCTCGAAATATTCGTAAGAGAATTTGCGCAAAGCCCGCCGGTCCTCGCTCGTATAGAGAAGATCGAGGTACGGGACAATCTTGTCCTTCAAGGATATAAAATATTTGAAATAAGAGAGAGCCTTAAGGAGGATGGCCAGTTCGTTCCTGTTTCACCTGATATCTCTATCTGCGATGAGTGTCTGCAGGAGTTGTGCGGTCCTGATGACAGAAGGTACCGCTATCCCTTTATTAACTGCACAAACTGCGGTCCAAGATTTACTATCATCAGGGATATCCCGTACGACAGAGACAATACCACAATGGTAGAATTTACCATGTGCCGGCCATGCAAGAGGGAATACGAAGATCCGTCAAACCGGAGATTCCATGCCCAGCCCAATGCCTGTACGGTATGCGGGCCTTATATATCCCTTCTTGACTGTAGAGGGGAAAAGGTGGACTGTCCGGATATCGTCGCAAATGTAAGTGATCTGATCCTCGGTGGTTTTATTGTTGCCATAAAGGGAATCGGTGGGTATCATCTTGCCTGTGATGCCACAAACGCTTTTGCCGTGGCAAGGCTGAGAGACAGAAAATATCGGGAGGACAAACCCTTTGCCCTTATGGCAGAGGGGATTGAGTCCGTAAAGTCCTTCTGCCGCCTGAAAAAGGAAGAAGAGGCTTTACTGCTGTCTCCTGCAAAGCCGATAGTCCTTTTAAAAAGGAGGGGAGAGATAAATATTGTTGCGGATGAAGTAGCACCGGGCAATAGATACCTGGGGGTCGTGCTCCCATATTCTCCCCTGCAATACCTTATTCTGAGACAAGTAAAGAGGCCTCTGGTAATGACAAGCGGCAATATATCGGATGAACCTATCGCTTACCGGGATGCCGATGCCCTTCTGAGGCTGGCCAAAATTGCCGACTATTTCGTGCTCCATAATAGAAAGATTCACCAGCGGGTCGATGATTCTGTAGCCCGGATATTTGCCGGTGCCCCCATGATGATAAGGAGATCAAGGGGGTATGTCCCTCTGCCGATAAACCTCCCCATCTCCGGAAGAGAAGTACTGGCTTGTGGAGGACAGTTTAAAAATACCTTCTGCCTGACGAAGGAAGATCAGGCTTTTCTTGGTCCCCATACAGGAGATCTGGATAACATGGCGACACTCCATTCTCTTGAGGAGGGGATAGAACATTACAAAAGGCTCTTTCGTTTAAGACCGGAGATAATCTGCCATGACCTCCATCCGGATTATCTCTCGACCGGATATGCCCTGAAGCTGGAGGGGGAAAAGATAGGGGTTCAACACCACCATGCCCATCTGGCTTCCTGCCTGGGAGAAAATGGTATAAGGGAGAGGGCGATAGGGGTGATATTTGACGGTTCAGGCTACGGAGAGGATGGATGTATATGGGGTGGTGAGTTTCTCGTGGGTGACTTCGGATCTTTTGAAAGGATGGCACACCTGCAGTACGTGGCGATGCCGGGAGGTGAACAGGCGATTAAAGAACCTTACCGGATGGCTTTTTCCTACCTCCTGGAAAGTTTTGGTGATGATGCATTTAAAGTGGCAGAAGGGCTTAACTTGGAATGGAATTTCGGCAAACTCCATGTCTTCAGGCGGATTATGGAAAGGGAGATAAATTCTCCCCTCACCTCAAGTATGGGAAGACTCTTTGATGCCGTATCCTCCCTTCTTGGCATAAGGAAAAGGGTAAACTATGAGGGTCAGGCGGCAGCAGAACTGGAGATGGTCGCCTCTCATGAAGATAATGGAGAATATCCCTTTGAGCTTTTCGATACCGTGCCTTTAAGAATAGGGGTGGGGGGCATTATCAGGGGAATAATAAATAACCTGAGAGCGGGAAAATCGAAAGGTATTATCTCGGCACGTTTTCATAATACCGTCTCTCATATTATCGTTGAGGTGTGCCGTAGAATAAGAGAAAAAACAGGCGTAAATACGGTGGCTTTAAGCGGCGGGGTCTTTCAGAATATCAGGCTGCTGAGTTTGTCTGCGGAGAGATTAAAGGAAAATGGGTTTCGGATACTCACCCATCACCTTGTGCCTCCCAATGATGGCGGGCTCTCTCTGGGACAGGCATGTGTCGGTCTTGAAAGGCATGCCTTGAGCAAAGCAAAGGGTTGAAATACACATGTGCCTAGGCATTCCAGTTAGAATTGAGGAGATTCAGAGAGAGAAGGGTTTAGTAACTCTCGGTAATGTAAGGATGGAGGTAAACCTGACTCTGCTTGCCGATGATCTTGCCGCGGGCGACTATGTCTTGGTACATGCCGGTTTTGCCATCGCGAAGGTTGATGAAAGGGAGGCCAGGGAAACCATTTCCCTCATAAAGGGGATGATAGCCGATGAAGTATGTCGATGAGTTCAACGATCGGAATCTCTGTCTGTCTCTGGTAAAAAAGATAGATTCCCTTTTAGGTGGTTCTGAGGTAAGCATCATGGAGGTCTGTGGAACCCATACCATGGCTATCTTCCGGGGAGGACTGAGGAGTCTTCTTCCTCCGCCGATAAGGTTGCTTTCCGGTCCCGGCTGTCCGGTATGTGTTACCCCGACATCCTACCTGGATAAAGCCGTCGCCCTGTCGGAAAAAGAGAAAGTGATCATTGCCACATTTGGTGATATGATGCGGGTCCCAGGTTCAAATTCTTCTCTGGAAAAGCAAAAGGCTGCAGGAAAAGAAATACGGGTGGTTTATTCCCCCCTCGAAGCCCTGAATATTGCCGAAAATAACCCGGATAAGAAGGTGGTATTTTTAGCTGTCGGTTTTGAGACCACATCCCCAACCATTGCCGTGACAGCAATAGAGGCGAGGAAAAGGGGGATTTTAAATTTCTACCTCCTTTCGGGACATAAGAGGGTTCCGCCGGCTCTCGAATCGCTGGTAAGAGACGGTGATCTAAAGGTTGATGGCTTTATCCTGCCGGGCCATGTGAGCACGATAATTGGGGTGAAACCATATCTCTTCCTTGCCGAATACGGTCTTCCCTCGGTCATATGCGGGTTTGAACCCCTCGACATCCTTCAGGGAATCTGCATGATCCTCCGCCAGATCAAGGAAGAGAGAGCAGAAGTTGAAGTCCAGTACAGCAGGGTGGTAAAGAATGAGGGAAACGCCGAGGCAATGGCTCTCCTGCACGACATCTTTATTGAGACAGATAGCGAATGGAGGGGGCTAGGACCGATAGCAGGATCGGGCTATAACTTAAGGAAGGAGTATGGGGATCTTGACGCTAATCAGGTGTTCTCGCTTATGGATACAGCCTCCGTTGAAACGGATGGTTGTATCTGCGGGCAGATCCTTAAGGGGCTTAAGATACCGAACCAATGTCCCCATTTCGGCAAAAGTTGTATCCCTTCTTCTCCTGTCGGAGCTTGCATGGTAAGCAGTGAGGGAACCTGTGCCGCCTATTACAAGTATGGATAAAAATATCCTCCTCGCTCATGGTACCGGGGGAAGAATGTCCCACAAACTCATTGATGAGGTGTTCCTCAGGGTCTTTGACAATCCAATCCTTCTGGAAAAGGATGACGGGGCGATTGTGGAGATCGGAGGGGAAAAGCTTGCCTTTACTACCGATTCTTATGTGGTAAAACCAATCTTTTTCCCGGGGGGGGATATTGGAAAGCTCTCTGTCTGGGGGACAGTAAATGATCTTGCCGTCATGGGGGCAGAGCCTTTTTATATCTCCTGCGGTTTAATAATAGAGGAGGGATTAGAACTTGAGATTCTCGAAAGGATAATTTCTTCCATGGCTGAGGCGGCCAGGATAGCCAACGTGCTCGTGGTTACCGGTGATACGAAGGTAGTTGAGAGGGGTGGGGCGGACAGGATTTACATCAATACTTCCGGCGTGGGAATGTTGAAGAAAAACCTTCCGCTCAATGGAATTGAGCCGACAGATAAAATCATCCTTTCGGGGAGTATTGGGGAACATGAAGTCTCGGTACTTTTAGCCCGGGATGAATTACCTTTCCACTCCGATATTGTAAGTGATCTGGCCCCCTTAAACCTGCTTGTCTCTGAGATACTCAATGTAGATGGTATAAAATTTATCAGGGATCCTACCAGGGGTGGACTGGCTACCACCTTAAACGAGATTGCCGAAGGAAGGAATATAGGGATCATCGTAGAAGAGGAGAAGATAAAGATTTCAGAGGAGGTGAAGGCGGTTTGTGAACTCTTGGGACTTGACCCTTTTTGTCTCGCTAATGAGGGAAAGATGGTGGTAGTGGTAAAAAGTGATTGTGCTGATGAGGTGGTAAGAAGGATGAGAAAAAATCCCCTTGGGAGGGAAAGTGAGATTATAGGCGAGGTGGTAGGGGAATTAAACGGCAGAGTATGCCTCAAGACGAGGGTTGGTGGTACAAGAATTCTGGATATGCTTACAGGGTACCAACTACCGAGGATATGTTGATCCAAAATAACGTTAGCAAGGGAGGTGTTAGAATGGAAGGCGCCAAGATTCTGGTTATAGATGATGATCCTGATATTGTAGAGGTTCTGAAGATAACCCTGGAGGCTAATTCCTACAGGGTTATTACGGCAAACAATGGCAAGGAGGGGCTGGCAAAGGTTAAAGAGACAAGGCCTGACCTGATCATTCTCGATGTGATGATGGATACCATAACAGAGGGGTTTCAGACCTCCTATCAGCTTCGCAGTCCGGATCCTAAATCTGAGTATACGGAGTATGCAAAGATACCGATACTGATGCTCACCGGAGTTGGAGAAAAGATGAGGATGAAGTTTTCTCCACAAACAGATGTCGAATATCTTCCGGTAGACGATTTTATGGAAAAGCCGATACAAACTCCAATTCTGCTGGAGAAGGTGAGAAAGCTCCTCCAGGACAGGTAGCAGGATTTCTTTAAATATGGGCCAGAACAATTTCCCCTTACTCCCGGTAGAGGAGGAACTAAAAGAACGGATATCATGGCTTGTCAGATTAAGATGGGTCGCCCTTGCCGGTATATTGGTTTCCGTTTGGCTTACCAGTTACTTCGTGCCCCTTCCGAAAAAGGAGATATATCTGATATGCCTTGGTATCTTTCTCTACAATGCCCTTTTCTTTTTTTACCTCAGAAAAATAGAAAAGGTTAACTCGTCGTATATTGCCTTTTCTCGCTTTGCCACCATTCAGATATTAACAGACTGGGGCGCCCTTACCCTTTTGATTCATTATACGGGAGGGATAGAAAGCCCCGTAATTCTCTATTTTTTCTTCCATGTGCTTATCTCCTTCGTTCTGTTACCACCAGGAATCTTTTATATCCAGACCACTATAGCGGTGTTTTTGTTGGGAGGTGTGGCTATCCTTGAATATAATGGAATCATCGGGCATATCACCTTAAGGGGGTTCATCACCCATTCTAATTACCGGAACCCGTTTTATGTTTCAGGTCTTCTCTTCTTTTTTGCTACCGCACTCTACGTGTCTACGTATCTTTCCACATCGATCATGAAAAGGTTACGGGGCAGGGACGGGGAATTGATCGCCCTGCAAAATAACTTAAAAAATGCCTACCGACGGATGCAAATCCTCTATAACCTGAGTAAAAATATCTCCTCATCCTTGGATCTAAAAAAGGTTTTGAAGATACTTGTCAAAAATGCCACGGAGGTAATGAATGCCAAAGGATGTTCGGTGAGACTCTGGGATAAAACCCATAGCATATTGCAGTTGGGTGCTGCTTACGGCCTAAGTAAGGAGTATTTACAGAAGGGCCCGGTAGATGCCGACAAGAGTCTTACTGAGGCCCTTAAAGGCAAGCCGGTTTCTATTCCAGATGTGACCAGGGATGCCCGAGTTCAGTACCATGAGGAGGCAAAGAGAGAGGGAATAGCCTCAATGCTTGGCGTTCCTCTTATTTTCAAGGATGAAATTATCGGGACATTGAGGATCCACATGGCCAAAACCCATGATTTCAGCGAAGAATAAAAGGAATTTGTCTCTGCCATTGCCAGCGCCGTGAGTATTGCCATTGCGAATGCCATGGCCTATAAAAAACTATTGGAGTTTGATGAGACAAGGTCGAGGTTTATGATGATTGTGGCCCATGAAATGAGAGCTCCGGTTACGGCTATCCAGGGCATATTGAGAACCGTCCTTGATGGCTATCTGGGAGAATTGCCCCCGAAACAGAGAGAACTTCTCGGCCGGGCCGAAGTACGAACCCATTCCTTCCTTGCCCTGATAAACGACCTCCTTGACTTAGGGGCTGGTGAGATAGAGGAGGCGGGGGGTGAGTTGTTAACCATGACTTCCATAGGCGAGGCACTGAGAAAGGTTATCGGACTTTCAGAGGTAACGTCTAGGGAGAAAAATATAAGCGTTGAGCTTGAATTACCAGAGACATCTCTCGTAATCAGAGAAGTGGAGGGTGATATGGAAAAGCTTTTCACTAATTTGATAGGAAATGCGATTAAATATACCCTTCCCGGCGGTAAGGTCTGGGTGAGAATCGAAATAGAGGATAAATCAGTGAAGATCGTGTTGTCTGATACGGGAATCGGCATCTCCTCCGACGATCTTCCCCACGTATTTGAAGAATTCTACCGGGCAAAAAATGCCAAGTCGCTGGTAATAGATGGAACCGGCCTTGGTCTTACTATAGTAAAACAGATTGTTGATCGTTATAATGGTAGGATTTATGTGGATAGTAAAACCAACGAGGGAACAACAGTTACCATTATCCTTCCTAAAGACAAGGTTAAGATAAGGTAGCAGTCAACTATTACGTAACCTTTGTCCTTTTTGCCTTGACATCTTTACCCGCCCGTAATACTTCTTTCAAATGAAAAATCTTATTTTGTGCCTCGTATTTATTCTGTTACCCACGGGAGCCTTTGCCCTGGGAGAAAAGACACTGATCTTTGGGGGCAGTAGTGGTTTTGCCCCTTACGAATACCTTGATTCCTCCGGTAAACCCAAAGGGTTTAATGTAGAATTGGTGCAGGCAATGGCCAGAAGCAAGGGGTGGAATATTGAGATAAGACTTATGGATTGGCCGTCTGCGATAAATGCTCTTCGGAAAGGAGAGATTGATGCCCTGTTGGGGATGCTGTATAGTGAGGAACGCGATAAGGAATTCGATTTTTCTGATCCCCATTCCACAGTTGAATTGTCCATTTTTACACGTAACGATGGCCCCTCTTTATCTACACCGGATAGTTTAAAGGGCAAGAGAATTGCCGTATATGATAGAGGGATAGCCATAGAAATCCTGAAGGACAGGAAAAATATTAACCCGGTAGCCATGAAAAATGTGGCGGGTATTTTCCCCGCCCTTAAAAGAGGGGAGGTAGATGCGGTTCTTTGTCCCAGGTTAATGGGTCTGTACTGGATTCGAAAATCGAATATCTCCGGTTTAAAATCACACGATGGTCTGTTTTTTTTGCGTCAGGCTTGTTTTGCGGTACGAGAAAGGGATACAAAACTCCTCAAGGAGATAAACGATGCCCTGGAAGGACTCAAACGATCTGGTCAGTACTTTCAAATCGGCGGCCTCCTCTTTGAAAGTATGGGGAAAAAGGCCCGAGTTGACCTGTTTCACCTCTTAGCGCCCCTTCCCGTAGTTGTCCTTCTCCTTTTTATTATTCTCAGTATTTTTAAGGGACGAAAGAGCATCCAGTTCAAGTTGACACTCTCTTTCCTCTTTATCAGCGTAGTCCCCCTTTTGGGGATAGGGGCACTTACATACTTTGACGAAAGGCACATCATTATAGATAAGGTAGAAAAGCATCTTGGATCTATTGTTGAACTACAGACTGCTCTTGTGAGCAAGTGGCTGGATCAGGCGATCCTTGATTGCCGGTTTCTTGCCCGGGATCAAATCCTTATCGAATCACTCAACGGCAATCCAAAAGGTGAGTATGGTAATATCCGCCGTTATCTTAGAGGTCTTGTTGAAGGCTGGGGATATGGAGAGGCCCTTGTGATCAGTCCGGCAGGAAAGGTACTCTTTTCAACCTCTCCCATGTACGAAGGTATTGACATAGCCAAAAACACACACTTCCGAGGGGCTATGTCCCTTCCGGCAGGAGAGGTATATATTAAAGACATCTACTATTCGGTGCGGACGAAAACCCTGAGCATGGCCTTTTCCACCAGAATCCATATTCCTGACGGTAAATCGGACCGGACAATCGGTGTGCTTGTTCTAAGGGTTGTAGTGGACAGGGCTCTATACCCGCTGATCCATGGCTGGCAGGGAATGGGAAGCTCTGGTGAGACTATTCTGGCACGAAGAGACGGGGAAAGGATACTTTTCTTGAACAACACCAGGCATTTCCCGGATACCGCCTTGAAACTTGCCCTTCCCGTCCAACCATTCACAAAGCAGGTAGAAATTGCGCTGAAGGGGATTAAAGGAGAAAGAGGCGTGGCAGAAGTGGTTGACTACCGGGGAATCCCTGTGTTAGCTGCCTATTCCCCTGTTTCGCGCACCCAATGGGTATTGATTACCAAACAGGACAGTCGTGAGGCTATTTCCGAGATCAATCGCCTGGTTCAGAGAAACTATTTTATCTTCATGGCCTTTTTACTGATCATCTCCGCCTTTGCCTTCCTGATCTCGCGTTCTATTACCAGATCAATAAGGATTCTCGAAGGAATGACCCGCAAGGTAACAGAGGGAATCCTTGATGTGGAACCGCCGAAGGTGAGACAGACAGATGAAATAGGACGTCTTACGGAATCATTTAAAGTAATGACCCGTTCTCTAAGGGAGCGATTTACCAGATCCGAAAAGCTATCCGCTCTCGGAAAACTCTCTGCGGGTCTCGCCCACGAGATCCGCACCCCTCTTACCTCGATAAGGGTTACTATCCAGTCTCTGGAGAAACAACTAGAGCTTGATGAGGATCAAAGGGAAGATTTTGTCCTTGTGAAAAGGGAGGTTGACCGTATCAACGAAAATATCACCAGATTTCTTGATTTTGCCCGGCCGACCACGCCTGCTTTTAAGTCCTTTGATCTTAACAGACTGTTGAGGGAAACCTTAAATCTAATCCAGCCTAAGATAAAGACAAAGAAGGCCGATATTCACTTCCACTATGACAGTGAAGCCCTGGAAATTAAAGGAGACGAAAGACTCCTGCGACAGGTTTTTCTGAATCTTATCCTTAATGCACTGGAGGCAATACCCGAAGGGGGGATGGTTACCATCTCCAGCGGGAGTCTAGAAAAGTTGGAAGGGGAATTTGGGACAGAGGGGAAATTTTCTCTGCCGGAGAAAGATCGGCGCTTTGTTGAAGTCTCAATTACCGATAACGGGGGAGGAATCACATCAAAAGATATATCTTACATTTTTGATCCTTTCTTTACCACCAAGGAATCGGGTACAGGTCTGGGACTTTCCATAGCATTTTCCATTGTAGAAGGACATCATGGCTGGATAGAGGTGAACAGCCAGCCGGATATTAGCACTACCTTTAAGGTGATCATACCTGGTTAAGGGGGCAAGAGAAGATGAAGAAAGTCTTGATAGTTGAGGACGATCCAGTCCTTGCCAAATCTTTGAGGAAGGCCCTCGGTAGATCCGGTTATGATGTACAGACCTGCGAGAGGGGGCGGGAGTCCCTGAAAAGGGTTGAGGAAGATGATGTGAAACTGGTTCTCCTCGATAACAAACTGCCGGACATTACAGGTCTGGAAATCCTTAAACAGATCAGAGAGAATCAGATCAATCTTCCCGTAATTATGATGACCGGTTTCGGCACAGAGGAAACTGCTATCCAGGCTATGAAATATGGGGCTTATGATTATATTGTCAAGCCTTTTGATATAGATGATCTCGAAAGAATCATTGCCAGAGGGATAGAGGACAGCCGTCTTATGGATGAAACGGCTTTTTATCCCTTTCCGGGGGATATTGACCTGGCTGCGGGGAGAATCATTGGAAGCAGTAGAAAAATGCAGGATGTCTACAAGATGATCGGCCAGGTGGCAGAGACTAATATTACCGTTCTTATAAGAGGAGAATCGGGTACGGGTAAGGAACTGGTAGCGCGGGCCATTTATCACCACAGTCGCAGAAAGGATAAGCCGTTTCTTGCCGTCAACTGCGCGGCAATCCCAGAGACCCTTCTGGAAAGTGAGCTTTTTGGATATGAAAAAGGCGCTTTTACCGGGGCAATGAAGAAAAGGATCGGTAAATTTGAGCAATGTCATGAGGGTACAATCTTTCTCGACGAGATCGGAGATATGTCCCTGGCCACCCAGGCCAAGGTCCTCCGTGTTCTGCAAGACGGAGAATTTGAACGGATAGGGGGAGAGGAGAAAGTTGTCACAGACGTGAGGATTATAGCAGCGACCAATAAACCCCTTGAGGAATATATGAGGCAGGGTTTCTTCCGGGACGATCTTTACTATCGCCTAGAGACTGTTACCATTACCATTCCCCCTCTGCGGGAAAGGCCCGAGGATATCCATGAGCTTGCGGAGTATTTTTTTCAGTATTTCAGGAAAAACATGGATTCTCATGTGAGGATATTTAGCCCTGCAGTGATAACCAGACTTCATGCTTATCACTGGCCGGGAAACGTCAGGGAACTTATCAATACAATCACGAGAGCGCTTGTCCTCGCTACGGGTGATGTGCTTACTGTTGATCATCTCTCCCTAAGTGACAGTGGGAGGGCTATCCCTGTGGCATCGAATGGAACTGGGGGGGAGAGATCCATTAAAGAGGAGATACTCGGAGCTATCCAGGAAGCCCTTCTCGCCCCGGAGCAAAACCTCTACGCACGGGTAATAGAGGAAGTAGATAAGATACTTATCGGCAGCCTGCTTAAGGAAATGAATGGAAACCAGGTTCAGGTGGCCAAAGTTTTAGGTATCAGCCGGAACACACTGCGCCAAAAGATAAAGCAATTAGCTCTTTAGATTGTTCAATATGTTACCACTCCTGATTATTTTCCGCACAGGATACGCCAATAGAATTTAAAACTCAGATTATAAAACACCCCATAATTCACGATTCACGATTTACTGTCTACGATTCTTGATTTCTTACTTATTCGGTATATTATTTGCTTAACAATATCGCGTGTAATAGTCCGAAGTCTAATTGAACTCCGACGACTTATAATTTCCTTCTTCCCTTTTGGGTTGTGTTAAATGAATATTCCAGAAATTCTGATTGCTGATGATGATCCTGTAATCCTTCATACCTTGAGCAAATTTTTCTTCAGAGAGGGTTATCGGATCATTTCAGCCCATAATGGCCAGGAGGCCCTCTCAATTTTAGAGGAGAAGGGACCTGACCTGCTTATCCTTGATGCCAGAATGCCCTTAAAATCAGGGGTTGAAGTGGTTAAGGAGATGGCTGCCAAGGGCTTAACGACCCCGGTGATAGTCATGACAGCCTATTCAAACTCCTTTCCCTTTTCGGATGTGGAGGTCTGGGGGGTAAGGGGATACTTTCAAAAACCTTTTGATGTGGAAGAAATGAACAGGCTGGTTAGAGAGATACTTTTTCCACCAAATGATAAGATAAACGGTGATTCATGAAGAAAGAGAAACTGGAAGATGTACATCACTACCGGTCAATAACCAGAAACCTGCTTTTGACGGTAATCCTTGTTTCATTAGCTCCCTTGCTCATTGTCAGCGGAACAATCCTGTATCATTTTCATGTTTCGTACCGTCAAAAGGCAATTGCCCATTTGGAAGAGATGGTAGAGAAACACCGACAGAATATTGATAGTTTTTTAAATGAAAAACTCGCTGATATCAGGGTCATGGGAGAATCTTTCACCTTTGAGCAGTTGAGCAATGAATCTTTCCTGTGGCAAAGGTTATCCATACGTCAGAGGGAACATGGCGGCGTGTTTGTGGATATGGGTTTGGTGAATGACCAGGGGGTCCAGGTCGCGTATGCAGGAACATTTAAGTTAGGTCATGCCGTATATTCGGAGGCTGATTGGTTTAAAAAGGCCATGGCCAGCCAGTATTTTATCAGCGATGTCTTTTTAGGTCTCCGTGGGTTGCCACATTTTATCGTTGCCACCAAAGAGGATTGGCAGGGAAGGAGTTGGATATTAAGGGCTACTATTAATTTTGTTGCCTTTAATTCCCTGGTTGAAAACATCCACATAGGTGAAACGGGAATGGCTTTTATTTTGAACAGGAAAGGCGAATTTCAGACAAACCCCCGGGCGGATGTGACCTTACATATGGATATCTATAAGGATCTCCTTACAAGAAACATAACTAAAGTAAGCGTTGTTGAGAAGGCCGACGGTTCAGGAGCGAAATTTATCTATCTTCTGGCGCCCCTCAAAAAGGGAGACTGGATACTGGTTTATCAGCAGGATGCACGAGACGCCTTTTCTGTCGTGTATAAGACGCAAAAACTCGCACTAATTATCCTTTTGGTAGGTGGTCTTGGTATCGTTATTATGGCCTTTGTATTATCGAAGAGAATGGTCAATCGCATCATCCGTGCCGACCGGGAAAAGGAGATGATGAGCGAACAGGTCATTGAAGCCGGTAAAATGGCCTCCCTTGGAGAACTGGCCGCCGGTATAGCCCATGAAATCAACAACCCGGTAGCTATCATGGTTGAGGAAGCGGGATGGCTGGAGGATTTGTTAGGAGACGGAGAGATACAGCAAAGCGAAGTCACTGAAAATATTGAAGAATTTAAAAGGGCGTTACAGCAGATAAAGAACCAGGGGATAAGATGCAAGGGTATTACCCACAAACTGTTAAGTTTTGCCAGAAAAACAGATGCTGAGGTCCATGACGTGCAGTTGAATGACCTGATTACGGAGGTTGTAGGGATTTCTGAGCAGATGGCAAGATACAGTAATGTCAAGATACAAATGCATCTGGCAGGAGATTTGCCGACCGTAACTGTCTCACCATCAGAGATACAACAGGTTTTCCTAAATCTGATTAATAATTCCATCGACGCCATGGATAAGGATGGAGGTAGAATTGATATCACAAGCAGAGTTGATGGTAATTTTGTTGTTATTGATGTTGCCGATACGGGTCAGGGTATTCCCAAACTCATTCTCTCCCGGATATTCGATCCTTTTTTCACTACAAAGCCGGTAGGAAAAGGAACCGGCTTGGGGCTGTCCATAGTCTACGGCATTGTTGAAAAAATGGGGGGGGAGATAAGCGTAAACAGCGCCGTGGGTATGGGTACCACTTTCCATATCCGTATCCCTCACCGTAAGTCTTAAGCCAAAAGATTAAATGGTGACTGATAACTGCTGTTCCCCGGGGTAATGTAAATGAATCAAGATGGGAAAAAAACGACAGATCGTATAAAAATTCTCCTTGTGGATGACGAGGAGGGGTATGTGAGTGTCCTTTCAAGAAGAATGGCAAAAAGAAACTTTGAAGTAACGCCTGCGCTAAGTGGGACGGAAGCAATAGAGGCTCTTCGCGGGCAGGATTTTCATGTAGCCATTCTGGATCTAAAAATGCAAGGTATGGATGGTATCGAGGTCTTAAAGATATTTAAAAAGATGTGTCCTTCTATGGAGGTGATAATGCTTACGGGCCACGGTTCCGAGCAAGCCGCCAAGGATGGCTTGTCTTTGGGGGCGTTTGCCTATCTCACCAAACCATGTGACCTGGAGGATATTATCAGTAAGATTGGAAAAGCCTGTAGAAGAGCAGGAGGTGGGTGAGGTGGATCAATTCAGCGTCCTTCTGGTGGATGACGAAAGAGAATTTTTAGAGACATTAATTAAAAGGCTGCAAAAGCGAAAGTTACAGGTGACAGGTGCGGGTTGTGGTGAAGAAGCCCTCAGGATTATCAAAGAAACTCCACCGGATGTGGTTGTTCTGGATGTAAGAATGCAGGGTATGGACGGCATACAGACACTGAGAGAGATCAAAAAAGTTTGTCCTATGGTGGAAGTGATTATGCTTACAGGACATGCCAGCCTGGAAGTCGCCGTGGAGGGTATGGAATTAGGGGCCTTTGATTATCTAATGAAACCGATGGATATTGACGAGTTGGTATATAAACTTGAGGACGCCTATAAAAGAAAAACAATCCAGGAAAGAAAGATAAAACATCTGGAAGAGGAGAGGGAGAGGTCTTTAACATGAGAAGAAGGGTTTTTAAAAGCCTTCAGAGGAAGATTGTATTTATTACTCTGGTAGTTTCATTTATACCTCTCATCTCTCTCAGTGTTGTGATCTATAACCAATTTGCCCAGATGTTCAAGGACAAAATTGAGGAACAGATTAAGTACCGTGCCAGGGTTCAGAGTAACGCCATAGAACTTTTCTTAAAGGAACGTATTGCCATTCTTACGGTCATGGCCGACACGCATACCTTCGATAATTTAGCAGAAAAGGACAATATAGGGAGGCTTTTTCAGGTAATGAATCGTCGAGCCGGCGGCTTCATTGATCTCGGTTTGATTGACAGTGCCGGCCGGCATGTTGCCTACACAGGTCCTTACAATCTTCTCGAACTTAACTATTATTCGCAACCATGGTTTGGAGAGGTAGAAAGTAAGGGTATTTATATCAGTGATGTCTTTCTGGGTTACAGGCATGTACCTCACTTTATCATTGCTGTCAGGCGCCAGGAAAACAATAGAAGCTGGATACTGAGGGCAACAATAGACCCTAATGTTTTTGAGAGCCTCGTCCGGGCGGGACAGGTGGGGAAAACAGGGGATGCCTTTATCATTAACAAAGCTGGTTTCTATCAAACCAATCCACGTTTTAATGGTCAAATTCTTTCTAAATCAAATCTGGAACCAACAGTCTTCGGAGAGGGAACGACAGTCTTAGAAAAGGTGAACAGGGAGGGAGAAAAGGTACTCTATGCGGGAAGCTGGTTGAAAGAAAACAACTGGCTTTTAGTGATCAGCCAGGAAGCATCGGAAGAAATGACAAAACTGTTCAGAACGAGAAGGATGGGGATTATTACCGTTACTTCCGGTTGTTTGCTGATTATCATGACAATTATCTTTACTACCAATCAGATCATCAGACGTCTGGAAGTGGCCGATCGTAAAATGAACGAACTGAATGCACAACTCGTCCATACCGACAAACTGGCTGCTCTCGGTAAGATGGCGGCGGGTGTTGCCCATGAGATCAACAATCCTCTTGCTGTAATTGCCGAAAAAACGGGTTGGATGGAGGACCTGCTGACAGAGGAGGAGTTTCAGAACAGCAAATATTTTGAAGAATATAAAAAATCTCTCAAGAAGATAGAAGAACATGTGGAGAGGGCGAGAAAAGTTACCCATGGCATGCTTGGATTTGCCCGAAGAATGGAACCTCACCTGGAAGATGTTGATGTAAACGAAGTGCTGCATCAGACGATAACCTTTTTGGAAAGTTCCGCCCGACTGAATAACATAACTATAGAAAGAGACTTGAGTTCTGACCTGCCCATCATTGCCAGCGACCACGCCCAGCTCCAGCAAGTGTTTTTGAATCTAATGACCAATGCTATTGACGTGATAGGTAAAGATGGAATTATCCATGTAAGAAGCCGGAGGACCAATTCCGAGATAGCTATTAGTATAAAAGATAACGGTCCCGGTATTCCTAAGGAATTTCAGTCAAGAGTTTTTGAGCCCTTTTTCACTACCAAACAGATAGGAAAAGGGACAGGGCTTGGTTTATCAGTCAGTCATAATATTGTGCAAAATTTGCATGGGACTATCACCTTTGAGAGCGAGGAAGGAAAAGGGACAACATTTACCGTGAAGTTGCCTGTTGTTGTCCCGCAGAAGAAGTAGATACCATTCATAGCTACATAAATACACAAAAATGGAGGGCTGCAATGTACACCTTCCGGGTTTTGATTGTTGATGACGAGGTGGATTTTCTGGAGACTATTGTCAATCGGCTCCAGAAAAGGAAAGTTGAGGCAACGGGCGTTCTCAGCGGAGAGGCTGCCATAGAGTTGATGGATGAGAAACTCTTTGATGTTGTTTTGCTGGATATCAAGATGCCGGGCGGTATGGATGGCATCGAGGTTTTAAGGGAGATAAAGAAGATGCATCCTTTGACCGAGGTGATTCTTCTTACCGGACATGCTTCAGTGGAGATGAGCATAGAAGGGTTGAAGCTGGGCGCCTTTGATTACCTGATAAAACCTGTAAAATTTAATGAGCTTCTGGACAAATTGGGCGCTGCCTTTCAAAAGAAGAATGCTCAGGAACAAAGGATTCGTGGTGCAAAGATACAGGAGTTGATCCATTTTCCCGGTCACATGTTTGATCCGAAAGAGGCAGAAAAAGAGAAAAATTAAGAAGGAGGTCTTATGAAAGTACTGGTAGCTACGGACGGTTCAGAACCTTCCATTAAGGCGGTCAGAAGAGCACTGGAACTGGCTGAAAAAGAAAAGGCAGAGATTGCTCTCATTTCAGTCGCCTATTTTTCAAAGGACGATTTTGATGACATGCCACCCAGAATCCAGGAGAAATTAGAGAGACAGGCTGTGATTGCCCTCGATAAGGCAAAGGGTCTTTTTGAGGAAAGGGGGGGCAAGGTTGAACTTATATTAGAGACAGGCTTTGTCCCGGCCAATAATATTATAAAAAGGGCTAAAGAAGGCAAGTTTGACCTCATCCTTATGGGCAGTACGGGTCTCACCGGTCTCGATAGGATCTTGATGGGCAGCACAGCGGCTAAGGTAGTAACAAATGCCCCATGCAGTGTGAGTATAATTCGATAGGAGGTGAAAAGGATGAGTAAGTTGTGGGCAAAACTAACAGGCGTCATGGTCATGGTATTGCTGTTAATGCCGAATATTGTAATCGCTTCCGGTGAAAAAGCGGCCGCCATAGTTATTGTAGCCGATACCCGTAAGTTAACGGGCTGGGAAGGGTGGTTTGCCAATCTATATAATGAGAGTCACCTATATTTTGCTCTTCTCACCGTGGTGACTATCCCCATTGTAGGCGTGGTTCTCGGTCTTCTCGCAGACATGGTTATGTCCCATGTGGGCATTGACCTGAGTTCCAGGGAATTGTCTGAACACTAAGAAAATTAGGAGGTTAATATATGGAATGGTTATATGTTTTAATGCCCATTTCGGGGGTTACAATATTCTGGCCGGGTCTGGTTATCCTTGGAATCGGCGTCGGGATAATCGGTGGTTTCTTTGGTATGGGTGGCGCCTGGATGGTGACACCCGGTCTTAACATCCTTGGCTTCCCCATGGCTTTCGCGATCGGGACTGATATTGCTCACATGGCAGGAAAGTCCCTCATTTCCACCATGCGTCATGGTAGATTCGGTAATGTCGATTACCGTCTGGGTTTTATCATGGTTTTCGGTACTGTAGCAGGGTTTGAGGCAGGCGCTCAGATGATTATGTGGCTGGAACGCCTCGGCAAGGTGGATTTCTATGTCCGCTGGATGTATGTTGTACTTCTTATTCTAATCGCCTGGATGGTCTTTTCCGACGTGGCAAAGAAAAAGAAAAAGGAGAGAGAAGCAAAGGCCGCAGGTATGGAGATAGATAACCTGGCTACCGGCCTAGAATGGCACAAAACATTTCATAAGATCAAGATCCCTCCGGTAGTACATTTTAAGACGGCCGGATTTTCCTGTTCTGTCTGGTTACCCATTTTTGTCAGTTTTCTTACCGGCTGGCTGGCTGGTCTTCTGGGTATCGGTGGAGGCCTCATACGTATGCCGGCCCTTATCTACTTTGTCGGTTGTCCAACCCACATTGCCGTGGGGACAGACCTCTTTGAAGTTATGATATCCGGTCTTTACGGAGCCGGCACCTATACTTTCAAGGGCAGAACAGAACTGGTTGCCGCCCTTATAATGCTGCTGGGTGCTGCTGTGGGGGCACAGATTGGGACGGTGGCAACTAAATATATCAAAGGGTATGGAATCCGTATTGCCTTTGGAATCGCCGTTATAGGTTGCTGTATTTCCGTAATTATGAAACTTATTCCAACCTATGTGCCTGAATCCAAGGATATTTTGGATATTACATCAACCATTCTCATCCTTGGGCTTGTTAGCTCTCTGTCCATCTATATCTTTGTCAAAATGATACAGGGTGCGAAGAAAGAGATCGCCATGAAGAAAGAAAAGGCTTAGCATAAGGAGGTATGCAATGATAAAGAAACTGGGCTGGCTTGTGATATTGTTTACCCTGCCTTTTATCCTTCTTTCCGGCTGCGGGGAATTGGGTAAGGTAGATCAGGGGAGGGTTATAAAATTTGATAAGACGAAAAGGACGGTTACCATTGTTAAGAATATTAACGGTGACTATCAGCTGCCACCTGTCACCTATGAACTGCCGACTGATCCGAAGGAGATGGGGCCTGAGCCTAAGGTGGGGATGCGGTTAAAGCTCGATACCATTAATAACAAGATGCTCATCTTTGATGCTGCAACACAGAATCTCAAGACGGTTAATTATAGACTGATTGAAAAGAAAGAAAATGTTGGTAAAGAAGATCCGCTGGTCTATGATAAGAGAGCAGATAAGCCCAAAGACTTCCCTGTGGTGGATAGAGCAGGAAAAACTATTACCGTCTATTCTAAGAAACAGAAGATTTTAGTCACCTTTTCACTACCGGATGAATACTTTGCCCTTCCGGATAATACATGGGGTGCCGGTGATGAAGTGCGAATCTACTATAAAGAAGAGGGTAAGGCAGGGAGGTTTATGAATGTAAGCAAGACGGATATTTTTAAGAAGTAACATGATAACGGTAACTATTTAGAAGCCGAAGTCGGGGTAAACGATATAAGCCCGAATAAAAGCTCCAAATATGAAAAGAAAAATGCTCAGGAACAGAAGATTATGCGTACAAGTATGCAGAATCTTTTCTTTCTTAGGCCGTGTATGAAGAAGAAAAGAGTAGAGAGGGGAAAAAATTTTATAAGGAGGATGTAAATTTAATGGGAAGAGGCGAAAAGTTATATCAGATGTTTATGCTGGCGGCAAAGGCCCATGCAGAATGGGAGTGTGAAATGTCAAGGAACATACTAAGTAGCAAGAAGAGACGCTGGATATTAGGCTTGATGGTATTGCCGATCATTCTTGGAACCATCGCTATGGCTGCTTCTAATCTGCCGCCGATATTGGGAGGAAAAGAGGCTTACTGTCCCGCCTTTTATACTACCTTTATTTTTATGGTTTCCATACTTATCGGCTTCTGTGCAGGGCTAATTACCGGCGCTATCGGGGCGGGCGGCGGATTTATCATTACGCCCGCACTCATGAGCGCAGGAATAAAAGGGATCCTGGCCGTGGGTACCGATCTTTTCCATATCTTTGCCAAGGCTATTATGGGAACGGTGGTTCATAAAAAATTGGGTAATGTCTCAGTCGGCCTGGCCGTCGCCTTTTTAGTCGGATCAGTCCTCGGAGTTACCGGCGGCGGGGTGATCAACAGGACCCTTTATGAGACCAATCCTCTTTTGAGTGATACCTTTATTAGTGTCGTTTATGTTTTATTATTGGGGTTTTTAGGCATCTATGCCTTGCTTGATTTTTTAAGGCTCAGCAAAGCAGAGAAAGATGTGGGTGCTCATATGGGGGAAAGCCCCCATGGCGCCGAGGCAGTCTCCGGTAAAAAGGGCCTTCCCGCCAGGTTGCAATCGGCCAGCATTCCTCCCCTTATTACCTTTGATCAGAACCTCACCCCCGGTGGAAAGAGAATTTCGGCGGTCTTTGTAGCTGTCTGCGGGGCTATTGTCGGCTTCGCAGCGGCAATCATGGGGGTAGGCGGAGGTTTTTTGACTTTTCCCATGTTTGTTTATATACTTGGAATTTCTTCTTTTACCACGGTAGGGACGGATATTCTGCAGATCATATTTACTGCCGGTTATGCCGCCATTGCACAATACGCCATTTACGGCTTCGTTTTTTACACTCTGGCCATGGGAATGCTCCTCGGTTCCCTGGTGGGAATTCAGCTCGGCGCGCTGACCACCAAGGTTGTCAAAGGAATCTACATCAGAGGGTTTTATGCCGTAGCCGTTATCGCTGGTTTCCTCAACAGGCTGTTTGCCCTCCCCGGTAAACTCAGAGAAATGGAGATTATTAACATCTCTCAAGGTTTGGCGACCATATTGACCAGCATCGGCAACTGGCTCTTTTTTATTGCCGTGGGGCTTTTCGCTTTCTGGGTAATCGGAAAGTTTTTCAGCAACATTAAAGTCTTGAGAGGGGAGGTATAGGACGATGCTGGTTATGAATAAAAAGGCTTTCGGTAAAGGTCTTCTTCTGACTGTTAGTTTCTTTATTGTTCTGGGAATAATGTTTACCCCCATATTTGGCGGAGGGAACAATGCATTCCAGTTTTCGGATCGGCTTTTCAATTCTATCTCTAAGGGGTCAACGTATTACATCCCCAAGATTCTGAAAGAAAACGGAGACTACAGAGGTCACCGTGTTAATGCTACCATTAAACTTGATGATAAAGAAACATTTAAAAAGGTGGAACAACTTTTTTCGGCCGCAGGGGCTTCGGTAAGTATAGCAGATAGCGGATCTCCACTGCTCGTGGTGAATGGTGACCTCGGTCAGATTTTAGAGGTGGCGATCAGGGATAGCGATGTTGTATTCCATAATCGGGGTGAGGAGATTGCACAGAAATACGGCTTTCCGCAAAAAGAGGTGTTGTTTTTCTGGCACAAGGGATTCAAAGCACTGAATAAAGCACTGATGAAAGAAGAGAAGTTTGCCGATGCCTCCTGGATGGAAGAGGTGATGATGAAGACCATTGAGGTAGCGTATAATTTCTATAAAATTGAGCCGAGATCGGCATCTTCGAGTATCGGTATCTTAAGCTTTTCGCTTGTTTTTTACGTAATTTACACCCTGTGGTGGGGTTATGCGGTTCTCTTCCTGTTCGAGGGCCTTGGCCTGGAAATGACAGCCGGCCACAAAAAAGAGATGTAAGTTTTTCATAGATGCTTTCTTTCCTGAAAAGAATATTTTCTAAGGGTCCTTCCTGGGTGCAACATCTTACCCTTGACGTGGAAGAACTACGCTCTACCTTCAAGGCCCGTTACCATAATTTCAAACTCCTGCTTAATGCCAACAATAAGGCATTGGAGATTATGGCTGATATGGAGCAGGCCCTTGCAGGGGGGCGTCTCTTCGGCATGTCTTTTATCAGGGCAAATTGCACCGCTCTGTCCGTCAACGTTTTCCTTATCATCCAGAACCTTGCCGAACTTGCACCTGGCAAGTATCGGGAATTATATAACAGGTTCAGGGAGATCGAGAGGTCCATCAATCAGGTACTTTCTCAGAGAAGGATGCCCAAGGGGGAAAGGCCTGTCATTTCACTTCGGGAAATTAATGGGGAGATGGCTGATGAGGTGGGAAGCAAAATGGCCAATCTGGGAGAGATAAAAAATCAGCTACAGATCCCCACGCCGGAAGGTTTTGTCATAACATCCCTTGCCTATCAGAGATTTTTTGCCCATAACGACCTTCAGACAGAAATTGAGCGTCGTCTCCAGTCTTCTCCTGCAGAGCAGATAGATCATCTCTATGCCCTCAGCGCCGACATCCAGCAATTGATCATACGGTCAAGCATTCCTGATGACCTTGAAGAGGCGATCATGGAGGCTTACCATGATCTGGAAAGGCAGGTCAGAAATGGGATAACCGTATCTGTGCGAAGCAGCGCCCTGGTTGAAGATACGGCGGGAATATCCTTTGCCGGACAGTATCGTTCCGAACTGAATGTGAGCGCCGAGAATATCATTCATGCCTACCGGGAAATCATTGCCAGTAAATACAGTCTGCAAGCCATGGCTTACAGACTGAACAGGGGGATCCGGGATGAAGACATTGATATGTGTGTTGGTTGCATGGTTATGGTTGATGCGTTAGCCGGCGGGGTTATCTATTCTCGTAATCCGGTGGATATAAGAGACGATTCTATTTTTGTAAACTCAGTCTGGGGGCTGCCCAAATCAGTGGTCGACGGCAGCGGCTCTTCCGACCTGTTTGTTGTTGTCCGGGATAAGATGGCTGTTGTAAAGAAAAATATCGGGATTAAGGAATACAAGTTTACCTGTTATCCTGAAGAGGGGGTATGCCGCCTGGATTTAACGGGAGACAGAGCATCTTCTTCTTCCCTGACAGATGAACAGGTGATTGAACTGGCTCGAATAGCAGTGAGAATTGAGAGCCACTACGGTTTCCCCCAAGATATTGAGTGGGCCGTTTCTCATAATGGTTCAATATATATTTTGCAGTGTCGGCCTCTGAAACAAAGCGATACAGAGAAAATAATTTCTAAAAGAGGAGAGGAGCCATTAGAAAAGGAATCGGTGATAATCGAGGGAGGGATAACAGCCTCTCCCGGCGTGGCTTACGGAGCCGCCTTTATAGTAAAAAAAGACATGGATGCCCTTCAATTTCCGGAGGGAGCCGTCCTGGTTGCCACTCAGCCTCTGCCCAGATGGGCTGCTCTCCTGAGCCGGGCTAAGGCTGTGGTTACGGAGGAAGGAAGCTTCGCCGGACACCTGGCTACTGTGGCGAGAGAGTTTAATGTACCGGCATTGTTCGGTATTGCCGGGGCGACTACTAAGTTAAGGAACAACGACCTGATAACAGTAGATGCCGATGGGCTGAAAATTTATAAGGGTAGAATTGAATTGCCCGCGATGCAGGGGGAGCATAAAATAAATTTTGTCAAAGGCAGTCCTGTTTATGAGATCCTTGAGGAGGTGAGTCGGTGCATTGTTCCCTTAAATCTTCTTGATCCGGATGCATCGGATTTTAAGCCGCAGAGCTGCCGGACCCTCCACGATATTACCCGCTTTTGCCACGAAAAGGCTCTCTGGGAAATGTTCAGCTTCGGTAAAGATTATTTTTTCCCGGAGCGTGCCAGTAAACAACTGGTAACTGCTGACGTACCTATGCAGTTCTGGGTCATTGATTTAGACGATGGTTTCAAAGATGAGGTAAAGGAGAAGCAGGTTAAACTGGAAAACATATCTTCCATACCAATGCTTGCCCTTTGGGAGGGGATTACCGTTATTCCATGGCAGGGACCGCCGCCGGTTAATGCCAGAGGATTTATGTCCATTCTGCATCAGGCAACTACTAATCCTGCTCTTGACCCCTCCACTCGTTCTTCGTATGCTGTACGAAATTATTTTATGGTTTCAAAGAATTTTTGCTCTCTCCATTCCCGATTTGGGTTTCATTTTTCCATTGTAGAGAGCCTGGTAGGTGAGAGACCTGTTGAAAATTACATCAGTTTCCAGTTCAAGGGCGGGGCTGCTGACTATCAGCGAAGGGCTAGAAGAGCCTTTTTTGTTGGTTGTATCCTGGAGGAATTTGGCTTTCGGACAAAGGTTAGAGAAGACGCCCTTTTTTCCCGCATTGAGGGTCAGGAAAAAGGATTCATGAAGGCAAGGCTCAGAATTGTCGGTTATCTGATTATCCACACCCGTCAGTTAGATATGATTATGCTTGACGAAACCTCCATAAACAACCAGAAGGCAAAAATCATGAAAGACCTCCACTCCATTATCCAAACCCCCGCAGCTCTCCAGCAGAGAGAATAGAGAGAAACCAATATATGCAAAGGCTCCTCACCTTGCGGACACGGATATTACTGGTCCTGTCTCTTCTTATTTTAACTGTGATAGGATGCGGTGTAATAACGATCTGGTACGCAGAGGCTATAGAATCACTTTTTATCAAAGTCATTGACAAGGATGTAGCCTCTTTCCAGGTAGCGGTAAAGCTGGAGACTGCACTGGCCAGACAGAAGGGTTTTATAAGTTATTATTTCATGGATGGTAACCACGACTGGTTGAGACAACTGGAGCAGTATCACAACGTCTTCATTAACACCCTCATGAAGGCACAGGAATCAGTACAAACAGAGGCGGGCAGGAAGGTTCTGAGCATGATTGAAATTGAATATACCCACTATAATAACTCTCGTAGGCAGGTTCTTAAGTTTTACCATGATAGGGAAAAAAAAGCAGGCATGAGGCTTCACATGAAGATTCGCCGGCATTTTATTGCCATTTACAATCTTTGCGAGCAATATAAGGGTGTTCATGAAAAAAGTATTACCAGTGCTCGAAATGAGACCCTCTCACGGACTCGATTTATCAATGCTATGGCCATGATATTTATACAGGTTGCCACTATGATGGGGATACTGCTCGCTTACATTCTTTTTAAGCAGGTCTTACAGCCTATTCGCCAACTGGCAAGAGAAACATCTCCTGATGATAACAATAGAACTCCTTCTTCAAACGAGGTAAAGACCCTGAGCCATCAGGTGTACGGTTTAATCAGGGATGTGGGTCAGACGCAGAACAAGCTGGCCAGGAGCCAGGAGCACCTTGTGCAGGCGGAAAAACTGGCTATGGTCGGGAAGTTAGCGGCAGGTGTAGCTCACAGCATCAGGAATCCTTTGACTTCGGTAAAGATTCGCTTATTCTCCCTTGGTCGCGCCCCCTCCCCCAGCCAGAAGGAAGATATCGAGGTGATTTCCGAGGAGATCCGCCATATTGATGCCATCCTGCAAAATTTCCTCGCCTTTTCCCGTCCGCCCAAGCCGAAGATGCAGAAGGTCAGCCCCTCGGACGTGGTGGACCTCGCCTGTCAGCTTCTTTCGCACCGCTTTGAGTCCTCCAGCGTTACATTAGAACTCAGCCGTGGAAAGAGGCTCCCATTAATCCAAGCGGATCCGGATCAGTTAAAAGAGGTTCTGGTCAACTTACTGGTTAATGCCTGCGAAATCATGGTGGACGGTGGCATCATTTGGATTAAGGAGGAAGAAGATGGAAGAGGTGGGGAAAGTGAGGTCACTATACAGGTAAAAGATAACGGTCCTGGCATTCCGAAAAATATTCAATACAAGGTCTTTCAACCCTTTTTTAGTACAAAAAAAGAAGGAACAGGTTTGGGTTTAAGTATTGCCCGGCGGATTATAGAAGATCACGGTGGTCGGCTGGATATCGGATATTCTGAAGAAAAGGGAGCAAATTTTATCATTACCCTTCCCGGTAAGGAGAAGGAAAATGGGCACCATCCTGATTGTTGATGATGATCATCAGTTGAGACAGAGCTTTGAGAAACTTTTGACCGAGGAGGGTTATACAGTATTGACCGCCTCCAGTGGCGAGGCAGCCCTCACAGTGGTAAACTCGGTCATATGCGATCTGGTTGTCCTGGATGTGCGTCTACCGAACATGAACGGTCTGGAGACGTTTCAGGCCATCAGGGAGTTCGACCCCAAGCTTCCCGTAATCGTGATGACAGCCTTCGGTACTACCGAAACGGCTATTAAGGCGACTAAATTAGGGGCATTTGATTATGTCCTTAAGCCTTTCGATATTCCAGATATCCTGACCCTTATTGGTCAGGCGTTGGAAGCGGGTCGCTTTATGCGCTCACGGGTAGAGATGGACGTCGTTTCCAAGACAGCCTCTTCCGAGATCATCATTGGACAGTGTAAAGTCATGCAGGAACTTTACAAGGCTATTGGTCGTGTAGCTCCCACTGACGCCATAGTGCTTATCCGAGGTGAATCCGGAACAGGAAAGGAACTGGTAGCGCGTGCCCTTTATCAGCACAGCCTGCGGGCAGACAAAAATTTTCTGGTGATCAACTGTGTGGCCATCCCGGAAACCCTACTGGAAAGTGAGCTATTCGGGTATGAAAAGGGATCCTTCACCGGTGCAGTGAGTCGCCGTATAGGGAGAATCGAACAGGCCCATATGGGAACAATATTCTTTGATGAAATAGGAGATATGCCCTTTACTGTCCAGGCCAAGATCCTTCGTCTGCTTCAGGAGAGGAGTATCGAGCGCCTCGGTGGGCGTGAACCTATCCCTGTAGATGTCCGTATTATCGCGGCTACCAACATGGATCTTGAAACAGCCATCGCAGAGGGTCGTTTCCGGGAAGATCTCTATTATCGCCTTAAGGTGGTTACCATCTGGCTTCCCCCTTTAAGGGAGCGTTTACAGGATGCTACACGGCTTGCCGATTATTTCCTCATTAGGTTTGCCAAGGAGATGAATCTGGATAATCCAGGAATGACCTTGGAAGCCAAGGAAATGCTCAACCATTACCCCTGGCCTGGTAATGTTCGCGAATTGTCCAATGCCATACAAAAAGCCCTGATTTTCAGCCGGGGCTGTCCTATTCGCCCGCAGGATATCTCCAAGGCTATTAAAGGTAAGGATACAACGATTGGGAGTGCGGAAGAGCATCGTCCCAATGAGTTAATCCAGCAATGGGTCCGCAAGTCCCTTCTCTCAGAAAATAATAATAAGGATCTATTCGATTCTCTGATGGACAATTTCGGCAGTGTAGTCATTGTCGAGGCACTTGATATCACGTGTGGCAACAGAAGCCGTGCCGCCAAACTTCTCGGTATTTCCCGGCCGACCCTCCTCGCCAGGACGGAAAAATATAACATCAAGATAGAAACTTTAGTGAAGACATAGGACCTTTGCTTCTCCTTAAATCCCTCCCGCCAAGAGAGCGCTTCGTTTTACAGGTTGTAAAAAATCCTGACATAAATCTTAATAGGAGCAGAGGCACAAAGTTGTCTTGCCTGTTTGTTGTTGAATACTAAATCGCTTTCAAATTCCCTTTTTTTCTTAGTGCCTCTGTGTCTATGCTCTTCTTCGCCTATCTGAATAGTTACATTATTTGCGAAACGCTATGTGCTATATCCTGACGGGTATATGGCCATGGTACAGACTTTGCTTTTACAGTAACAACACGATCCTCGGGGTTAAGAGAACAAGGCAAGTAAGTAGGCTTTGAAGCAAGGTCGTAAAATCAGGTAAAGGAGGTAATCTCAATGGCGGAGGTATCGAAAGCAAGAGGTGCAGTTAAGTTTCTGTTCTGGCTGATAGTGACGATAGGATTATTTTATTACGCATTCAACTCCTATTTTTCAGGGCAGATGGTTTCGTGGTATTACTACAAGGCATCCGCGGAGGGGTACGCTGTTCATACGGCAGCCTTTAAAGACGCTTCGAAGGAGAACCCGGCGATATTGGAGATCGGTTCATTTCAGACCATTTCCGGTCTTCAGGCAGTGCCGGTCAAGAAGGGGGACCGTTTGCCGGTAAACACCGATGGGATCATCAGTAATGAGGTCCTAAAAAAGGGAAAGCGGGTCAAGTTGGAGGACGGGTATCTCAAGGTGATGGTACCCAATGAGATAAAAGAGGCCAAAGGTTTTAAATACAAGGACAGCTTCAAGCATAAGGAAATCAAGACGAATCCATGGTCCGGGGTGTGGAATGTCGGTATGGTCCTGTTTTTAGGACTTAGTCTCGGGTTGTTGGCCGAGGGTTTCACCGATATGTTAGGATTCAAGGTGGAAAAGATTGAACATTTTGAAGGCATTCATTAAAGGAGGCAGGAACATGTTTGATTTTTTAATTGCAGGTATTCAGGCGCCGATATTTCTCCTGGTCCTGACAGGCATGACGGTAGGCATGGTCGGCGGTTTTATCGGAGTAGGGGGCGGCTACATGGTCACGCCGGCCCTTATCGTATTCGGCTTCCCGGGCTACATGGCCTCGGGAATTGATATGACTCATATCGCCGGTAAATCTGTTGTGGCTACGGTACGGCACAGGCAGCTCGGCAATATAGATTGGGTACTGGGTCTGGCGATGGTGGGTGGAACTATGTTTGGGGTGGAACAGGGGGTCAGGATTCTCACCTACACCAAAAAGCTCGGCCTTTCCGGTATCATCCTCCTCACTGCTTCGGTGGTCATCATGATTGGTCTCTTTGTTTATACGCAGTTAGAGACCCAAAAATCAACCAAAAAGATCAGCGAGCTCGAAAAAGACGGTAAAAAGGTTGGCCGTGAGCTAAGCGTCAGCAAAGGGCCTAGAATCTTCCAGAGTATCTCTCTATTTCCCATTGTGCGCTGCCGAACGGCCCGTATCGTGGTCTCCATGTGGGTCATCGTTCTTGTGGGCATTATAACGGGGGTCCTGTCCGGATTTCTCGGTGTGGGAGGCGGTTTTGTCAGGGTGCCGGCGCTGGTCTATATTGTGGGCGCCTCGACACATATTGCCGTGGGAACGGATCTCCTCGAAATTGCGGTTTCGGGTGGTTATGGGGCTTTGAGACACTCGATGATGGGAAATGTGGATATGGTTGCCGTTCTCTTCATGATCGTGGGGGCCATGTTCGGGGCGCAATTCGGCAGCATTGCCACGTCCTTCGTGCGCGGGCCTGCTATCCGTTACATCCTCAGTTACTCCCTCATTCTGGCTACAGTCGGGGCCTTTTTGAGGCTCTTCTACATGTTGACCGGTTCAAAGCACGAGATACTCTCCTTTTTGGCCGTGGTCTTTACCTTGGGGGAGATGTTTTTTCTATGTTTTTTCATCCTTTCTCTGGTGATCTTTTCGCTCCGTTACCAGAAGGGGAAACCCGTTCCTGCCTGGATACCACCGCTGGTAGTGGTAAAATAGTGCTGGAACTTAGAAAAGGAGGGCAGTATTATAATGAAATGGTTTATAAATACTATGATTGGGTATTGGGTCCTGCTCTTGGCAATCAGTCTGGGTATTGCCGCAGCGATCTATGAAATATGGCTTCGCGACGCATTATTTTAGTAGGGAGGTTAAGCAATGACAAAAATTATTGAAAACTTGGTTCTTTACGGGTTGTTACTGTATTTCCTCTACGAATCTACGATCAAGGAATGGGATCCGTGGAATGCCTTTGTCGTGGTCTTTGTTCTCTTTGTAGCCATTGTTACAACCCTGATGCCGGGTCTCCATGCCCCGAAAACATCACCGGGTCAATACCCTTACGATGACTGAGGAGATAGAGGCCATCAGGGCCAGGATCAGAAAACTTTATCCTAAACGTGTCATAGGTGATCTTACCGAGAAGGCCTTTCAGCAAGAGTTGACCGGGCGCACGTTAGACCTCTACCGTGCGCTCATCAGAATGAGAATGGCGGAGGGGGAGGCCATCAGGAGGGAGCATCACGTCGTGCGGGCCCATTTTCGTCTTACCCACTCGGTACTAAGGGAACCTGAGCAGGAGGCCATCAGTATCTTTGCCACGGATCGCCGCTTTTTCTACATTAAATCCTTGCTAATGCCCGGCCGACCGCCCAGCGCCGACGAGGAAGATAAGAGTTTAATCGAGGAAGTTTCCTTTGACCGTATCGATTCAGTAAAGGTCCGACGTCAGGTGAGATTAGGAGAGATAGGCGTGGGAGGGGCAATAGGGGGCTTTGCCATTCTTTTTTATCCCTATCTTTCTGTAACCGGTCCTTTTATGATGGGATTGGGGGTTCTGGGGATGCTGCACGGTCTTATCCTTCCCACCCGGTGGGTGGAGGTTAAGACTATTGAGCCAGTCACTGCTTTGGATCCGATTCTCATCTATGCCCTCCGCAAGAAAAGTGGCCGGGAGTTGGTCAGGTTTCTCCGAGAGAAAACGAGGCGACGATGAAAGGGATTAATGTCCTCCTTGTTGACGATGAAGTTGATTTCACGGCCAGTCTACGTAAGATCCTCAGCCGTCGGGGCTTCGATGTAGAGGTGGCATCAGATGGGCTGTCTGCCCTGGCACGGATTGCACAGGGACACTTCGCTGTGGTAGTCCTTGATGTCAAGATGCCCGGTATGAATGGACTCCATGTCCTGTCGGAAATCAGGCGCCTTTCACTGGCTACCAGAGTTATCCTTCTGACCGGCCACTTCTCTTCAACTGATGAAGAGAATACCCTGAAGAGCGGCCTCTTTGCCTATCTTTTAAAACCATACCCTGTTCTGAAACTGGTGGAACTGATAGAGGCCGCAGCAGCCAGGAACCAGGAAATTGGTTAACCGGTTAACCTGGTTCGAGGAATAATGAATGCCGAAAAAAAAGTAGATAAAGGAATGGAATATAGAGTACCACCCAACAAGTCAGGTTCAACGGTTTCATGGTTGAACCGGATATTAATTCGGTTCTGGCGTGGTCTTCTTTTTTTTCTCGAAACAGTAGGCCTTTGCAGGCGGGAAGATATTGACCAGGCTGCCCAGGTGGCCAGGTTGAAACTCTATCACGCCGAATTCCGGAAGTTACTCTCCACAAACAACAGTTTTCTCGAAACCATAGCTGATCTGGAACACAAACTCTTAAACAGGGAGCATATTGATCGCTCTTTTCTGAAACGGAGAGTCATGCGTACCATTGCCGATCTCCACACCATGGTGGAAAGCCTGAATGTCATATCTGAGAGTCATTATCCGGATTTGAGAAAGGTTCTGGAGCGTATCACGGCTAATCTGGGAAGACTGGTCGAGGATTCAAGCCCATCGGTGCCTGCTGAAATCGTGCTGGAGATCTCTGCGATCACCAGAAGTCATGCCGATTTGGTAGGTGGGAAGATGGCAAACCTTGGCGAAATAAGGAATGTCCTCCGCTTACCCACGCCGGACGGTTTTGTGGTTACTACCGAAGGCTTTCGACTGCTCATAGAAGAAGGCGGTATACGCTCCTGGGTGCAGGACAGGCACATGGAAATGGAACTCCTTTCGACAGAGGATCTAGCAAGGGTGAGTCGGGCACTGCGTGATAAAATAGAAAACGTAGGAATACCACTTCCTCTTAAGGAAACCATCTTCGGTCTTTATGACCAGCTTGCCCTAAGAATTGGGTCGAATCCTTCCCTGGCAGTACGTTCCAGTGCCCTGGGTGAGGACAGCGATTTTTCATTCGCCGGCCAGTTCTTATCCCTACTCAACGTAGGTCGAAATGAACTGTTCCTTGCCTATCTGCGCGTAGTGTCAAGCCTTTACTCTCCCGAAGCGATTCACTACCAGTTCCTCCACGGAATCTGGGGTGAGTCGGCGGAGATGGCAGTAGGATTTATCACCATGGTGGATGCCCGGGCAAGCGGGGTCGTCTTTTCGAAGGATCCCAACCAGCCTGATTCAGGGCAGGTTTTGATTCAGGCTATTCACGGCTTGGGAGTACCCCTGGTGGAGGGAAGAACCTCACCTGAGAGCATCTTTGTCCCCAGAAAACTAGAGGAATACAGAATAATCCGGATACCTTCCCAACAGAAAAGCCGTCTCGTCATTTCACCGGACGCTGAGCTTAAAGAGGAAACGATTGTATCGGAGGAAACAGGACAAGATTGTCTTACCGATGACGAAGCGCGGAAATTGGCACAATGGGCACTTGAACTGGAAGACCATTTCGGGGGTCCACAAGATATAGAGTGGGCAATTGATAAAGAACGGCAGATCATTATTCTCCAGTCTCGGCCTTTACGTCTTTCTAAGCGTATTACACCCACTGATCGTCCTTTAGAAGGTTTCCCCGTGCTGGTCAGAGGGGGAGAGGTAGCATGTCACGGCGTGGGCAGCGGACCAGCCATACACATAGCCGAAGATGGGAATATGGACAGCTTCCCCGAGGGAGGAATATTGGTTGCCAGACGATCTTCGCCCATGTTCATACGAGTTATGGGAAGAGCAGGGGCTATTATTACTGACTTTGGGAGTACCACCGGCCATATGGCTTCTCTGGCTCGAGAGTTTCGGGTGCCGACACTGCTGAATACCAAGGTAGCAACACGAGAAATTCCTCCGGGCGCGATAATCACAGTAGATGCAAACAACGGTTTTGTATACGGGGGCAGGGTTCCCTTTGCGGAGGGGAAAGAAATTATAGACCAAGAGGCTGATTCAAGAATACAAAAGCCATCCTCATCAACTTTTCTGCTCTTGGAAAAAGTTATCAAGTTTATTGCCCCTCTTTACCTTACCAATCCCCGTTCCCCTAAATTTGCTGTAGATAGGTGCAAGACCCTCCATGATCTGGCCCGTTATATCCATGAAAAGTCTTATGAAGAAATGTTCATGATGGGCAAGAAGGTGGGGAACCTCCGGGCATCCAGCTACCACTTGGATGTTTTCCTTCCCATTGATCTCTACCTCATAGACCTCGGAGGCGGTGTTAAAGGAACATCAAGGGGGCGCAAGGTAAAGCCTTCACAGATCACCTCGGTACCCCTTGCCGCTCTCCTTAAAGGTATGTTGCACGAAAAGATACCCCGTTTCGGGCCGAGGCCCATGGACTTTCGGGGGTTATTTTCCATCATGATGCGCCACGCCGCGAACAGCCCGGAGATGGAATCAACTTTTCGTGATCCCTGCTATGCCCTTATTTCTGATAATTATCTTAACTACACGGCGAGGGTGGGGTATCACTTCAGCGTGGTAGATACCTATTGCGGCAATACGCCAAATAAGAATTACATCAGCCTGACATTCAGGGGTGGAGCAGCGGATGCTACCCGCCGGGGTCGAAGGGCAAGAGCCATCGCCGGCATACTCAAGGAGTATGGTTTCTCTGTCGAAGTAAGCAACGATCTGGTCAATGCCCGTCTGGGCAAGGCAACCAGAGAGGAGACCATCAGTCAGCTGGAGATGATTGGAAGTCTCTTTCAGTTCTTCAGGCAGATGGATGTTGCCATGACCGATGAGGATTCCGTCCACCTGCTGAAGGAAGCCTTCCTGCGTGGTGATTATGACCTTGAGAAAATTATGGACCGTTAATTTTTCTTTCCGCCACCTCTTTTGCTATAGCCCTTCGTTCGTTAGCATTCTCTATCGCGGAAACAAGCATCTCCACAGGACACGGTTTGAGAAGAACATCCGTAGTGCCAATTTTGAGGGCCTCGGTCAGCCGTTCAATGTCTATATGGCCGGTCAAGAGGATTACCGGCGTAAGGGGATCTCGATCCCGAATTTCTTTCAGGGTCATCAGACCGTCCATCTCAGGCATTTTAAAATCTAAAACGATAACGTCGAATTCCTCATCGGAAAGTATGGCAAGGGCCGCAGACCCGCTGTGTGCAGCTTGGACCACCATCTCTCTCTTTTGCAGGACCTTAGTTAAGGATCCTACAAAGAGTCTCTCGTCATCAATCAGGAGAACACGTATTAAAGTTGACATACCATCCCTTCTTACCCGACGTAATTTTTTTGTTTGATTCTCTCTTCCTCGCTCAACTTTCTCTGATATGCCTGGTGGACCTTTTCGTTGAGGTCATCAATACTGATCGGTTTCATAATAAAATCAAAAGCCCCTAACTGCATCCCTTCAACCCCTGATTCAATGGACCCATGACCTGTAAGTATGACCACCTCTATAAGAGGCTCTTTTTTTTTAATTTCTTTCAGTGTATCAATGCCGTTCATCACCGGCATCTTCATATCGAGGATCACCACGTCGAACTCTTTTTCCCCGATTGCACGGATAGCACTTGCCCCGTCATTTACAGCCATGACATCGTATCCTCTTTTAGTTAAAAGTTTTACAATGTTGTTGGCAAAAGCTATCTCATCATCCACCAAGAGAATTCTGGGGCCTCTCATTTTAGGCTCCTTTTTCTATAGAAGAGCTATTTTTTATGGAGACATTATTCAAATTTTCATGAACATCAATAGATGGCCGGAAAGGGAGGAAGATACTGAATCGGGTTCCCTCTCCCATCTTACTCTGCACAGAAATGTCACCCCCCAAACGCTTGACGGTGCTGTAGGAGATGGAAAGCCCCAATCCGGTCCCTCTTCCGACGGACTTTGTGGTGAAAAAAGGATCGAATATTTTTCCCATATTCTCGGGGGAAATACCAGAACCTGTATCGCCGACGATAATTTCCACTCCCTGAGATTGATTGTTGGAACGGGTAGTGATACTGATGGTTCCGTAAGGTTTCCCCTCATGGGCGTCAATAGCATTGGTGATGAGGTTTAAAAATACCTGTTGAAGCTGGGAGGGATCGGAAAGTAGGAGGGGTAGACCTTTTTCCATGTCAGTGGAAAACTGAATCCCCATTCCTTTTGCCCTTCCCTCCATAAGCTGGATAACTTCCTCAAGAAAAAGATTTATGTTTACCGTCTCCGTGCGGGATTTGGTGCGGCGGGAAAACCTGAGAAGGTTCTGGGTAATGAGGCTACAGCGCTGCACTTGGGCATCTATCTGAGATAGGGATGCAAATAATTCTATTTTGAATTTCTCATCCATGATCAGTGCTTCCTCAACCGAATCTCTGATCACCTGGTTTTCAGTCAGGATGATGGCCAGAGGATTATTGATCTCATGGGCCACTCCTGCAGAGAGTTCGCCCAGGGAAGCTAATTTGCTCGCCTGGACTAGCTGCCTGTTCAGCTGATCTGTCTTTTCGTCCCGCTTTTTTATAACCTTAATCATGTACCGGGTAGAGATAACAGAAATGATAAAGATGAGTATAAGGCTCAACTGGAGGAAGATTAAGGCGGCGCGATTGGCATGGTTAACATCCTTGAAGGCTTCGGAATAATCCTGTTTTATCACCAGCCTCCAACGGGGATTTTTAAGCCAGGCATAGGCTACGAACTGGCGAGGGAATTGTTGACTCGGATCATCTTTGTCGGCATCTAAGATCCCGATTCCCATTTCCTCATGAAAAAACTTTGCCGGCAGGGGGGCCTTCTCCATAATCTTACCGCTGAAACGAGGGGTAGTTTGCAAAATTCCTTCTCGGTTGGAAAGATATACGTCACCGGTTCTGCCCATCTTGACGTTTTCAACAAGGGAACGAAAATATTCCGTATCTATACTTGCCCTTAAAATCCATTTTCTGTTTCCATCGGATCGGAGGACAGCAATGATGAAGTGTGGAGCCTTGCGAAACCCCAGAAACATATCACTGATGTAAATTCCTTTTTTCATGACTTCTTTAAACCAGAAAGTCTGGGAATAGTTTTTCCCCATCAAATCATAAGGGCCAATATAGGCCAGATGTCTACCCTTGTCGTCAATAACCCCTAAGTCCGTAAAAAACCAATCTTCTCGATTTATGACGTTGAAAATACGTCTAAGATTTAGCGGTCTTCGTAGAAAATCGAGAGAATTGGTAAAAGCCACTACTTGTAGATCGGAAGTTCGTTCCTTTAAAAACAGTTCTATTATCCTTCGATGGTATTCAACCTGGCTTTTAAAATAGCTCTCCATACGCGTCCTGGAAAATCCCGAGTAGTAGATGTGAATACCCAAACCAACTAGGAAAAGGGGAACCAGAAGACATACGGTGGTAAGGAATACAAATCTGCGATGTAATGTAGAATAATGATCTTTTCTCTCTTTTACTTCCTTGGCCTGATTTGTATTTACCACAGTTTCCGACTTAAGTTTCATGGATGGATTTTTTTTAAAAAATGTTAACCCTGAGGAGAAAAGTCGCCACTTCAATATAACCGTAGGTACATTTCTACAATTTTTACAGCACGCAACTAATATGCCAGAGATGGGGAAAGTAATTAAAACCCACATGCTCTACATTATGGGGACTCTGGTGGGCGGGAAATATTGTGAGGATTGAAAAATAATCAATCAAGGTAGAAACCTTCGTTAAGACAGAGAACATTTAATTTTTCCAGTTCCTCCATTAAACAACAAGAACCTTCCATTTACAGGTTGTAAAAAAACCTGACACCCCTCCGGCAGAAGAGACCTTTCCTTATGGTCAGGAATAAAAGGAATAACACCCATTGCTTCGCTAAACAGATATTTAGGAGGCATCAGTTCAGAAAGGAATAACACGAGTCCATGGTGGCAGTTAGAAGGTGCTGGTTTTCTTTGGTATTAAGCCTCCCTTTGTGAATAGCTTGAGTAAACCATAGCAACAGATCTATAAATTATATGTGCGAATTTAGAGAAAGGCAGATAGGCAAGGAGATAAAATACCAGGACCAAGTGAATGAAGTAGAGCCAGTAGGCCAAAACGGCAATATCTGCAAGTCTCGTGACTTCGGTAAGTATACCCGAAATCGCTACCATATAGATCATGATGATAAATACCCAGTCAAAATATGTACTTTTGCTTTTACCATCCACTTCTTTTAATCTATTGGAAATCACCAGTGTACAACCGATAAAAAGGGAGATCGCCCCCAGGTTGGCCAGGATCTTTACCGGGTTATACAGGGAGAGGGGGAGTTCCGCATGAAGTAAGTACACCCCTAAGGCTACCATTCCCGTCACTGCCGCCAAGGCGATAAACCCGTAAAAGATCAACATGTGGGCAAGGTATCTGAAACTGCTTCTCTCACACTTCTGAAACCGGGAGTGTTTGAAGATTTCTACTAGAGTAGGAATTACATGCATTTTTACAAGCTCACCTGTTGATGTGCCTTGAGATTTAATGGGATGAGCACCGATCTTAAGACCTTCCCAGAATCGTGATACCCCCATTATAATTGACACAACGACTAAAATCGCAACGACACTAAAGACAGGATCCACAATGCTATGGGGAAGAAATTTTGCAAACACGATCTCACCCTCGGGTATATTAAGGTGACCTGTAACCCCCATAAGAAACAGCAAAAGGATAACCGGAAAGGCAAGGAGAAGAGGAAGATACGTTGCCTTACCGAGAGCCTTACCCAAAAACTGCGGCCAGGCATAGTGCATAAAACTGTAATTTCTTATCGCGGCAAGAACATCCCCAGGCTTTGCCCCCCGTGGACAGTAAGTGGAACAATCGTTACATTGATGGCAGAGCCAAACATCAGGATCATTGACAAGCCTCTCCTTTAGCCCCCAAGAAGCCCAGATCATTTCTTTCCTTGGGAAAGGTTTTTTATCCGGGGTTAGATTGCATACAACAGAACACGTGGCGCATTGAAAACACTTTTTCAGTGTATCTCCCCCAAACCCCTCCATTTGCTTAACAAAATCTATATCAGGTTCTATGAGCTGTCTATCTGCCATTTTTCCACCTCTTTTATTCGGACCTTTATTGCCGGTCCTCCCTCCCTGTTACTAATTGAAATTTTTAGAAACCCTTATAGGGGTTTGGACCAACCTCTTTTATCTTTTCGAGGAAATCATCGAAGATCCCCGGCAGTTTATCGTATTCGTCAAGGGAAAGTTCCAGAATACGTATCCTTTCAGACTCAAGAGAAAGCCTGTCCAGCGTTTCTTTGATCTTTGACATTCTGGTATTTGCCAGCTCGCTTCCCTTTATGAAGTGACATTGATAATCATCGCCGTATTTGCATCCTATCAGAATAATCCCATCTATACCCTTGGAAAGGGCATCGGCGAGCCATACAAGATTAATGTTGCCCAGACATCTTAAGGGAATAACCCTGATATAAGGATTATAGGTGAGATGTTTCTGGCCCACAATATCCAGGGCAGGATAGGCATCGTTCTCGCAGAGAAATGCCACAACTCTCGGTTTTTCTTCATCCTCATCAGGGACCTCTACAGCCTTAACCATGGAACCGATAATATCCACTGAATAGTCCTTGAAAGAGATGATCCTTTCCGGACAAGAGCCCATGCAGATACCGCACCTTCTACATCTGGTTGGGTTAGGTAATGGGTTACCCTTTTCATCCTCGTTATACGCACCAAAGGGACACTCCTCCGTACATCTCTTACACTGGGTACATCTGGACATGTATAATTCCGGGAAACTCATATCCCCGGCTCTCGGATGAAGAGCTTTTCCCTGATCGGTTAGTTCAACGCACTGTATAGCCTTTAATGCAGCCCCTGTTGCATCGTCCATACAGGATGCGCTATCCATAGGTTGCCTTACACATCCGGCGGTGTAAATACCGGTTCTTCGTGTTTCATAAGGAAAGCATATATAGTGTGAATCAGGGAATCCGTATCTAAGAGCCGGCGGTTCCGGTCCTTGTCTGTATGCAAGATTTAGAGTGTCCGATGGGATAATGGTATCCGGAGGAAGCTCTACTTCTTCCTTCTTCTCCTTACATGACTCCTCTGTCGTCCCTTGTGATAGTATTTCTTTCATCTTAATCCCAGCTGCGGGCACCATCCCTGTTGCCAGGACAACCATCTCCGCCTTTAACTGTATATTTTCACCTAAGAGGGTGTTGTCTACATCAATAACAAGATTCTTTTCATTATCCTCAGAAATGCCGGTAATTTCACCCTTTGTCAGAAAAATACCGGGGTCCTCCTGGACTTTCTTATAAAAGATTTCATGCTGAGCTATGGTTCTAATATCCTTGTATATAATATAAACCTTTGCATCAGCGTCCTTCTCTCTTATATACTTGGCCTGTTTCAGCGAGGTAAGGCAACAATATGAGGAGCAGTAGGGAAGGTGATCTTTATCTCTAGAACCTGCACACTGGATAAAGACATAGCTCTTGGCTTCCTTTCCATCAGAGGGACGTGCAAACTTGCCCTTGCAAGCCATTTCTTCAACCATGATGCCCGTTACGACATTGGTATACTTACCAAAGCCTAAAGAATCAAGTTTAGTGGCATCATACGGTTGCCAACCGGTGGCCTCCACAATAGCTCCCACTTTTACCGTCTCCGAGTTACCGTTCTGACTGATAGTAACATCGAATAAACCTGGAGACCCGGCTGTCTTTTCTATCTTCGCTCCTGTGTAAACCTTGATATTCTCGAGAGACATCACTTCTTTGATCTTTTCTTCAATTCCTGTGGGCTGGAGTTCAAGATAAGGAGGGCTCTTCGGGTATTGCTTCCAGAGCTTCTTCATCCATCCTCCCAGTTCAGGAGCCTTTTCCACCAGAACAACATCATATCCGGCGGTTGCCGCTTCGATTGCCGATGTCATTCCCGTTATTCCACCACCGACGACAAGAATTGTCTTATTGAATTCATCTTTACTACGATAAGGTTCCAAGGGGGCCATCTTCTGTGCCTTAATGATCCCCATCCTCATATAGTCTTCCGCCAGCATCTGCGTATCTTCATCATTGGCGGGATGGCACCAGATAACATGCTCCCTCAGATTTACCCTTTCCATGGAAATGACGGTAGGATCGTACGTAAAGACATCGGCCTTTTCTCTTGGTGAGCAGGCAGCGATAACAACCGTATTTACCCCTTCATTTTCTATATCGCTATTTATAAGGGAAGACCCCTCTTTGCCGCATAACATAGGGTGATTCTTACACAGGGGAACTTTGTATTCAGAAGTTGCTACTTTTGCAAGAGCATCAACATCAAGCGATTCCCCGATTTCGCAACCAGTGCAGATATAAACCACGATCTTCTTATCCATATAGTTACCTCCTCACAATACTCTGGATAGCCTTCAGTGCTGCCCCTGTTGCATCCTGAACCGATTGTGCAACCCCTGTAGGTTTCTTGACGCAGCCTGCGCCATATATACCTTTTTTAGATGAATCAGAAACGATAAAACCAAATTCGTCACACGTTAAAGCAATGTTAATCCCTGGTAGCTGGGGAACAATTCCTGTAGCCAGAACAACCATATCGGCCGTGGCTTTAATTTTATCGCCTTTCATCGTATCTTCCACCTCAACCACCACATCACCGGTTGCGGGGTCCTCTTCGACCTTTGCCACTTTCCCTTTAATCAGGGATACATTTTCATCTTCCGCCACTTTTGTGTAGAATCCCTCAAACTTGCCGATCGCCCTGACATCTATGTAAAAGATCGTAACCTTTGAGTCCGGATACTGTTCCCTCACGTAAGTGGCCTGTTTGAGAGAAGCTAAGCAGCATACACTCGAGCAGTAGGGAAGATGGTTTTCATCCCGGGAACCGGCACACTGGACAAAAATGATATTTTTAACTTCTTTTCCATCAGAGGGTCTAACTATCTTTCCCTCAGTCGGTCCGGAAGGAGATGCCAACCTTTCCATTATTACATTGGTTATCACGTTTTGGCATTTGCCAAAGCCAAGATTATCAATTTTTGTTGCATCATAAGGATCCCAGCCTGTGGCAACAATTACCGCCCCGACTTTAACCGTCATGGTCTCCTGTTTCATATCAAGATCAATAGCGTCGTATTTACAAGCCTCCAGACACTTCTTGGCTTCGTCTGTTCCGATAATTTCGGGGGCTATCATGTATCTCATCGGAAAAGCCAGCGGATGAGGAATATATGCAGCCTTGATTTTATCAATCCCATAATTAAGCTTATTTGGTATTTCTGTAACGCATACCTCGGCACACTTTCCGCATGCAGTACAGTTTTCATTAACGTAACGGGGATTTATCTTGATTGTTGCCTCGAAATCCCCCTCTACACCGGAAATCGCTTCCACCTCCGCCATGGTAAAACACTGGATATTCGGATTTTTCTTTATCCTTTTGAAGTTAATCTCCAGTCCGCATGTTGGAGGGCAGAGCTTGGTATAGTATTTGTTGATCCTCGCCACTCTTCCGCCCAGAAAAGGCTCTTTTTCCACGAGGATGACCTTGTATCCTGCTTCCGCAGCTTCCACAGCCGTGGTAAGCCCGCTGATCCCCCCCCCAATAACAAGAATACTACCAGAAACGTTTGTCTCCGCCATGTTTCCTCCTTGTAAGTTTCAAGCTTCGAATCTCTTTATTACTTAATTACTTGCAACTTAAAAAATTAACGCATTATTACAAACCCAGATTTTTTCTTTTCTCTTCAAGGACAGTCTCCTTTACCTTCAGAGTGTTCTCTTGAAATAAACTGAACCTAATCCACCTGTACCCGAATTCGAGGAGATCTTCCTCGTTTGATTTAATATTTCCCATCGTCCTCTCATCTATATCAAAAAGATTAAAGAACCTGCTTCCCAAAATGAACCTCCTGAATCTGTCAATATCGTAACAAGCCATGTAAAACATATTAGTCTTCTCAGGAGTCAGGCGGCCCCCTCCAAGAAAAAAACTGTGCAACGTAATATCCTTATAGGAGTTTCCCTTTAATTCGTAATCATTTACACCTTGATTCTTTTTCCATCCCTCTATGGTCCGCTTTTCCCCATCGTCGAATCCTAAACAGGAAAATTCCTGATCCACGATGAAATAAAATTCCTCCCATTCCGACGAATGGTTTTTATCAGGAGAGGCCATCCCTATTGGATACATCCGGCAAGACCATGGCCTGTCCTCGTATATACCACAACCCTCCTCACTCACAAAGGGACATCTCTTTAGTTCGTCTTCTCTCATTTTTAATATAACCGTGGGGAACCCTCTACCATCCAGAGTTATAGCCGTGGTAAACTTTTTTAAAAATTCTTCCGAGCTTATTTTCAACCTTCTCTTCATCCGGAGAATATCGTACGGTGTAAGAAAGATGTTTACATCAGCGCAACATTTGGTGAAACAGCTAAGGCCCTTATGACAGGAAAAATTAAAGGTATCCTTCAGCGAAAGTTTGGGAGAATCTTTCAAGATAGTCTGCTTCCACTTTGCGAAGGCATTCGCATCGGTCATAATTATCACATCTCCGTAACAGATCACGGGGAGCGGGGAAGCGCGTGTACCACACCGTTTCCCGATCCCGGTCATCTGTCACAATAAAGAATAATCCACCGGGGGAGAACGTTTTCCCCTCGGTGGATTATTGACTTCTTCTATCAGTCAATCAAGGGTTTGATTTCTTTCTTTGACATTTCCCATTCATTTGTCTTGGGATTCCACCTGCAGTTGGCAAAAACCTTCCAGTTTTTATCGTCCATCTTTGGCATATCTGCCCTGAAGTAGTAACCCGGCCATCTTGTTTCCTCACGGAAAAGTACCGTCCTGGTGTGCGCCTCAGCCTGCCACATCCTGTGGACGTTTTCCCAGCATCTCATCAGTTCATGGAGATCAGCGGCACCCAGCTTATCCGCATCCTCTTTCAGGAAGGCCAATAGTGTAAGGCCCCTCTCAAGTGCTTTCGTATTGGTGGTAAAGGCACTTGACACACCGCCAACGTATTCGTCCATGATTTTCTGCAACCTGAACATGAACTGCATGGGTTTAATAAAATTGGGGTTCACGTCCGAATCCGAGATACCTTTAGTCTGCTCGTAAAGCTCCAGTGGTTTCATTATAGCCTTTTTCAGTTCCTCTACCTTTGTCGCATCTAGATTGGGCTGGGTGTTGTTATCCACGATAAAGGCAAGAGCACCCTTAGCGGCGATCCGTCCTTCTGCATGGGAACCGTCGGAGAACTTATGAGATGATGCCCCTGAGGCATCACCGGCACAGAAGATGCCCTTAATGGTAGCCATCCTGTTGTAACCCCAGAAGTATCCCTTGGAAGCAAGATCCTCAGGACCGCTGACCCATGTCCCGGATGCACCGGAATGGGAACCGATAAAGTAAGGCTCACAGGCGGCGATTTCCGACGCCTGTTCTTCAGGAGCAATGTTGCTGCCGGCCCACAGAATTGCCTGGGAAATGGTCATATCCAAGAAGTCTTCCCAAGCCTCGGACTCAACCTCTCTCATCTTTTTCTTCCTTGCTTTTTCATCAGGAGCCGCATCAATGATCTTCTTCAGGGCCTCTTCCGTTCTCATTAAGAGAGGACCTTTTCCTTCGTTGACATCGAGCATACCCAGGTAGTTTCGAAGATTAGCCGGTATGGGTTTTGCCAGGCCATAGGGTGCCCAATTCTTCAGTTCTTCCGCCCTTTCTACCATATACTCACCACCAAGGGCGTTTGTTGCCCTGGATTTGAAGAGGAGGAACCAGGCTCCAACAGGACCATAAGCATCCTTGAACCTGACCGGGATAAACCGAACTTCCTGGCAGGTCATCTCACAGCCGGACTTCAGGGTGAAGTATGCACTTGAACCGGTGTTAAACGGAGGATACCACGACCTCCCCAGCCCCTCTCCGGTTGACCTGGGCTTAAAGACATGCACCGCACCACCCATAGCACACAGTACAGCCTTGGCCTTGAATACATATATCTTCTCTTCCCTTACATCAAATCCAATTGCCCCTGCAACCCTGTCTCCATCCATCAGGGGTTCAACAATGAATACCCTCTCGAAGATCTGACCGTTTTCACCGAGTGTCGCCATTGCATTCTTGGCGGCCTCTGCAACAATGACTTTATACGATTCACCGTTAATCATGAGCTGCCAGCGTCCTTCGTGGACATACTTTCCATTCTCATCCTTCCAGATGGGCAAACCCCATTTTTCAAAGAGGTGAACGGAGGAATCCACGTGACGGGCGATGTCGTAAACCAGATCTTCCCTGGAGACTCCCATCAGGTCATTCCTGACATAGTGAACATAATCCTCTGCGGTATTTTCACCATCTCTGATGCCTACATACTGGTTCAGGGCGGAAAGGCCCATGGCTACGGCACCGCTCCTGTCCATGACGGCCTTGTCTACTACAGTTACTTTGAGGCCGTGTTTCTTTGCCCAGTATGCCGCCTCTGTAGCTGCACCACAGGCTGCCATACCACCACCGATAATCAACAGATCGGTAGTTACTTCAACTGTTTCAAAATGATGCATATCTTACACCTCCTCAGGTTATTTTATTGTGGGAACTGCCGGAAGACCTAACGATGAAGGCTCCGTAAACAATACCTGACTCTTAAGATCATCAGAGCCGGTCTCCCATCCACCATCGGGCACGGCTGAACCTTCGGGAGTAGTCCTGATGGGGAACTTGAAACGTTTCAACGTCCCGTTCCTGAACTTAACTGTCCACATGATATCTTCCGATCCCCTCAGAGGTACGCACGATGCCCCCATCGGTACAAAATCAGCATAGCCTCTTACGTCGACAGCCTGCTGCGGGCAGATTTTAACACAGTTGTAACATTCCCAGCACATTTCAGGCGCGCGGTTGTATCCTTTCATCGTTTCTTTATTCAGCACCATCAGATCGTTCGGACATATGTGCATACAAGCCGTCTTATCCTGCCCTTTGCAGCCATCACACTTTTCCATTATGACATAACTTGGCATAACTTTTTACCTCCTAAAATAGTTTCTTTTTACGATCACTATTATGATTTATCTCCTTTACTCCTATCGATTACCGCTGTTCCTTTACCACCTCCCTTCAAATTGTACTTCATCCTCCACCACCTTGCTTACTAGTCCTGTTTCTTAATGAATTCCTAGACGTGTGATTTTTTCTCCACTATCAAATCAAAAATCCTGGCCCTTCCGAGGAAGAACCTCGATAATCTTTGCTGTGGTAATATCGAGTTTTATCGTAGGAAAACGCTTCAGTACTGCATCACCAGCGTAGTATATTATCAGCTTTAAACCAGCCAGCTCACATATATATGCCCAACCGATGGCTTAATTTTCTATACTTCTCCTCGTCCTTTACTCAAATGAAGTTTTACCCCTCCTCAACGGTTACGGCTTTCTGTTCGCACACTTCCATGCATGTTTCGCAACCGATACATTCATCCTGGTTGACCGGATCCGATTTGCCGTCATCACCAATCACAAAGACCTCTACCGGGCAATTCTCAACACATGCCCCATCTCCATCGCATTTTTCTTTGTCAACCGTTACTACATAAGCCATTGCCTCTATCACCCCCTTTATATCTTTAATACACCAAACTATCTGCGTAAATTTGCCATTTAATATTTTTACCTATGCCGATATCTCTTCCTTGATGGCAACAGCTATCTTGTAAAGAACGGTAAGTATTAAAAAACCCATCGCCCAAATTCCAAGGGTGATCATCACCTCAGGTCCAGTAGGCGTATACTCAAATACCCTGCCCAAAGGCGAGGGGATAAAGCCGGTTATAACCAGACCCAGTCCCTTCTCTATCCATAGGGAGACAAACACTGCCACACAGGCCACGGCAAGAATTCCTTCTCTCTTCCGGGTGTGAGGGTTAATCAGGAGTATAAGGGAAAGAAAGGCAAGTATCACAGAAGTCCACATCCATGGCACAAGTTTTCCATGTCCCTCTAATCCTACAAAAAGATACTTGAAGTGGTGCATATGCTCTGGTAGGCCGCTGTAGAAAACTGTAAAGATCTCAAGCAGCACAAAAAACACGCTGACCGCCATCGCATAAGCAATTACCTTGGCAAGATTTTGTATGGCTTCCTTCCCCGGATCAAATTTGGTAAACCTTCTTATGATAAAACACAGCATAATGAGAAGGGCCGGTCCTGTAGCAAATGCCGAAGCCAAAAAACGAGGAGCCATAATGGCGGTGAGCCAGAAACCCCTCCCCGGAAGGCCGGCATAAATAAAGGCAGTAACGGTATGAATACTAACCGCCCATGGTATAGAGAGATATATCAGTGGCTTCACCCATGCAGGCGGTGGCACTGATTTTCGCTCAGATGATAAAACGGTCCAGCCAATCACAATATTCAGAACGAGGTAACCATTCAAGACTATCATATCCCAAAATAGTATTGAACTGGGAGACGGGTAGAGCAATACGTTAAAAGCCCGCCCCGGCTGACCAAGGTCTGCAATAATGAAAGTCAGGCACATTGCAACACAGGCTACGGCCAGAAACTCCCCTAAAATGGTGATCTTTCCGAAGGCTTTGTAGTTATGCAGATAATATGGCAAAACTACCATGACTGCCGAAGCAGCAACACCCACAAGAAAGGTAAACTGGGTAATATAGAGTCCCCAGGAAACATCCCTGCTCATTCCAGTTATCCCCAACCCCAAACTCAACTGCCTGAGGTAAAAATAAAAGCCTCCTCCGATAACAATGAGCAAAAGAATAACCAATCCATAGTATTTTTTACTTCCGATGAGCGCCTTCTCTAACATAATTCCTCACACAATATAGTAGATTTGTGGTCCTGTACCCAGTTCTGGTTTTCGTCGAATGGTGTGGCCTGAATGGAGAACGTTACCAACTTCCGTATCAGAATCTTTCAGGTTACCAAAAAGCAATGCTTTTTCTTTACACGCTTCTACACACGCCGGGATAAGCCCTTTGGCGAGGCGTTCCTCACAGAAATTACATTTCTCCACCACTCCCCTCGTCCTTGTTGGAAATTCCGGGTTAATTTTTTTGATAAAGGGCCGGGGATCCTTCCAGTTTAAACTCCTTGACCCATAAGGACACGCAGCCATGCAGAATCTGCAACCAATACAACGATGATAGTCCATCATGACAATCCCGTCTTTTCTTTTAAAGGTAGCCTTTGTAGGACAAACCCTTACGCAAGGAGGGTTGTCACAGTGATTACACAATACAACAACAGGCTTCTTACCTCTGGTAATAAACTCCTGTTCCTGTTCGGGAAATGTTTTCTCGTAGAGCTCAGTCCATATCCATTTGACCTCATCCTTAGGATTGCCGATATCGGGGACGTTATGGACACTGTGACAGGCATCGATACAGTCCCTGCATCCCTCCTTACACTTGTTCATATCGACAATCATGGCCAGTTTTTTTCCTGCGAGAACATCAGCTTTGGTTGAAGCTTCTACCAGATCACCTCTCAGAAGCACATCACAAAGAGGCTTGGCAGCAAAACCAAGTATCCCAATACCTCCTATTTTTAAAAAACCTCTTCTGTCGGTCTTCATGACTTTATCTCCTCCGGGACCACGTGGCAATCGAAGCAGGTAGGCGTCACCTCCACGTAGTTGTGACACTTATCGCAAAAATCAGCCTTGTTCACATGACATTTCAGACATGTCCTGGATAGACTCATATCGTACTTCTTTCCATCGGAAGCTGTATATTCCCTGATATCCTGTCGGACAACAGTCTTTCTCCAATCATCAAGTAATTGCATGTGATTGGCCCTCATGTACTCCGTCGACTCCACACACTGCTTTTCTTCGGTTACAATTTTAAGTTCAGGTATATATGCGGCCTTTCCTGCAACTACATTGTACCAGACAGGAAAGGTTATCAAACAGAGGAAGATAATTATTCCTGCAATGATCTTACCAGCATCATACATTATCCATATCCCCCTTCCCTGGTTGCGGTTCACCATGCATTCTCGTTATCCTCCTTTCCCGGTCGCGGTTCATCCTCCTTACCTGGCAGTGGTTCACCCCGGAGATTCATGGTTCTTTCATTCTCACCTTTCATTACCAGCGCATTCGCCACCATTTCGTGGATACCGGTAACTTCGACTCCCGGAGCCCAGTAATCACAAAGAGGAATGAGTGTAGCCCTGTCGATCGCGCACATACAGGCAAGGCGGTTCACGCCGTGTTTCTCCTGGACATACCTGACGGCATTTCCCCTAGGAAACCCCCCGCGTAGCCTCATATCCATGTTTTCGTCAGTACCCAAACCAGCCCCGCCTCCACAGCAGAAGGTCTGTTCCCGGATAGTATTTTCCGGCATGTCATAGAAATTGTCGCAGACATTTCGTATAACATACCGCGGTTCTTCAAATATCCCCATAGCCCTTGCAGGATTACACGAGTCATGGAAGGTCACGATCAGGTCCTCGTTTCTGCTGGGATCTAATTTCAATTTATTGTGCCGTATAAGATCGGCAGTAAATTCCATGATATGAACCATTTTTGTGGATTTTGCATTTTCAAACTTTGTGCCTGTAATAGGAGAGACCGGCTCCTCAAGAAAATCGGCAGGACCGTTCATCGTATCCATATACTGATGCATGACCCTCCACATATGACCACACTCTCCCCCTATGATATATTTTACTCCTAATCTTTTTGCCTCGGCGTATATCTTGGCGTTGAGCCTCTTGATCATTTCATGCGAGGTAAATAACCCAAAATTACCACCTTCAGAAGCGTATGTGCTCCACGTATAGTCAAGCCCCAATTCATGGAAGAGCATCATATATCCCATACACGTGAAAGTGCCTGGATCACCGAAATAATCACCCGAGGGTGTTACAAACAGAATCTCGGCTCCCTTTTTGTTAAGAGGGACATCTATTTTGATACCCGTTAGAGTTTCTATATCCTCGGCAAAAAATTCGAGCGTATCCTTGAATCCGTGGGGCTGAATCCCCAGATGATTTCCCGTTCTAAAGCAATTTGATACCGGTTCCATGGCCCAGTTGATACCTAATCCGAGAAGATGGAGTAATTCCCTGCCCATCATTGTTATCTCTGCGGTATCAATTCCGTAAGGACAAAAAACTGAACAACGGCGACATTCAGTACACTGATAAAAGTAATAAAACCACTCTTTTATAACGTCTTGAGTAAGTTCTCTTGCCCCGGCCAGCCTTCCTAAGAGCTTGCCTACCGCGGTAAAATCATTCCGATATATCGACCGGAGAAGTTCTGCCCTTAGCACAGGCATATTTTTGGGATCCCCGGAACCGATAAAGAAGTGACACTTATCAGCACAGGCACCACATCTTACGCATATATCCATGAATAGCTTAAAAGAACGATATTTCTCAAGCCGTTCCTTCATACCTTCCAGGATAATCTCCTTCCAGTTTTCCGGCAATTTCCAGTCTTCATCCATGGGCGACCACTCTCTCGGATTAGGCATATCAAGGACCTTAAGATTTTTTGCCTTTCCCGGATAGCAATAGGTGCCCGGCTTGAATTCAACAGGGGTGTCCATCCACCCTTTTCGAGGTGGCTTATGGTCTATCCGCATTAATTCATCCGGTTTAGGCATGTGTGCCAACTCTGCTGCTGACGTCAACTCTTCTGATGACATATCTACTCCTTTTCCACTGGTATCCCAACCGCTTTCATCTTGTCTCTAAATTCGTCCTCATATTCTTCGTATGTATGAACCTTGACCGGGCTATTCCACGGATTGATGTGCCTTTTCATCCGGTTGTTATTCGCCAGATTCCTCGTCGGACTGAGGAATACCCCCCCCATGTGCATCAGTTTACTGAAGGGGATATACATGAGCAGGACACTGACTAAAAACAGGTGAATGTAAAAGGGGAGTCCTATCCCCCCGGGTACAACAGGATGAAAACTGACCAACCCTATGGCCAACTCCTTCACCTTTAAAATATCTACCTTAAAATAATGCCGCATGAGGAAGCCGGATAGAGCCACACCGATAATCAGAAAAAGGGGAAAGTAGTCAGCAGCAAGGGAAATGTAACGAAGCTGGGGAATAAAAACTCGTCTGAGGAAAAGATAGGTTACAGCAGCGAGCATGATTAAACCGCTTAAGTAAAACACAGGCACTCCTATCTCAAACATTCCGTCAATACGCGAGGAAAGTTCCACGAAACGCGGCACCGGTTCCGTAAAAAACCTCATATGCCTGATAAGAATGACTAGAAACGACCAATGAAAGGCAAGCCCTGCCAGCCAAAGCCACTTGGCTCCCCCGTATAGAAGTCTCGGATCATTTCTCAACTCAACCTTTGTGTTTCTGAAGAGGGAGCGGAAAAGAAATACTTCCAAAGCCATTCTTACTAGAACACCCCTTGTGTTTGATGGACTCTCGATGTTGTTTGACTTGATCCACGGCAGAGATTTTTGCTGTCCACATACCGTAGTTATGCGGAAGGGGACGGGTGATCTTGCCCATCTCACGACGCGACTTATAACCCCTACAATAAATACTATCAAAGCTGCATAGGGTATAACAACGCCAAAGAGGATATTTAGCTTTCCCATTTCTACACCCATGAAAGCAATAAAAGTTAGAATCAACACCGCAAAAAGAGAAAACCATACACCCATTTGCCGACTCCTTACATTTTAACCTAAGTTAAACCCAAGAAGACTGGATTCAGAGGCCATTAGCCTCCGTTTCTTCTTCCTGGGTTTCCGTTATCAGATTTGCCCTCTTAAGCAAACTGAAAGTCTTGTTTTTTACCTCATCTACCCTGATTTCGTAGATCTTCTCCCGACACTTCATATATACATCGAAGGCGATAAGGGCCAACTCGTCTATCCTGGATTCAAATTTTAACAGGTCCTCGTAAAGAAGACGATCTTCAATAATATCTCTTTTAAGCTCGGTTCTTATAACATTCTTTAACGAGAAGACAAAAGAAATAGCTTCTGAAGGAGAGAAGTCCTGAACCGCCCTGATTCTGATAATCCTGTCCAGGAAAGGAGATATTTTCTCCGCACTAAAACCCTCGAGGAGTTCACCATAGAGAGGTTCTATCTCATGCAGGATCGTATATCCTACCGGATTAGCAAACCGGTTATCTTTCTTCTTAAAAAACTCCGCAGCATCATTAGGATAAGTCTCAAGGATCTTATCGATCCACTTTTCCAATATAATAGCCTTCTTTTGTATCAGGAGATTCTTCAGCCCCATACCCTTATACTCGCACCTCGCGGATTAAATTTCGAGATCAATCTCTGGCCCATGCGCCAGGGTATTTCTTATTATACAATTTTGTCCTGCCCTCAACACAGCAGCAGTCCTCGGTCCAGGATCCTGAGGGAGAGAAATATCTCCCACAATATGGGAGATTCGTTTCTTGTTATCCTCATCAGTTATCTGAAAAGTTACATTCAACTCCATCCCCTCGTAAGGGATTTTAGATGTCTGGCAGTACTTAACTATATGAGCACTAACACATGATCCGATGGATGCTACAAGAAGTTCAGCCGGTGAAGGCCCCTCATCAGCTCCACCATCACCTTTTCCCATGTCCACAAGAAAACGATGGCCACGGACACTGACAGAAAAACAAAGACCACTTTCATGTTTTATAGAAATGAGATCCATAACTGAATTACCATTTCAATTATCAGTTGACCGTGATTAATTCCCCGCCTTTGTCGATAAACATAAACAACAATAAACGGTTAAAAACTAATTATTATACGCAACCAGTCGGCTTGGAAAGCCCTGCCAGCTTACAGGCACCTTTAGCCGGTCCTGAAGGAAAGAGCTCATAAATCTTCTTAAGAGTTAATCCTGTCTCCTTACACAGCTTTCTGATCATGGGGGCGATACCATACTGGGCATAGTAATCTCTGATGTAATCTATCAGTTTCCAATGCTCATCGGTAAGTTCTCCATCGATACCTTCTATAGAGGCGTAACCCTGTGCAAAATCTTTACTCCACTCATCAAGCGCCTGAAGGAAACCATCCTCATCAACTTCATAAGACTTTCCACCAATTTCTAAATTCGGCATATCGTATTACCTCCTTCTTTTTAATTATAATGGGCAAAAATACCCTCACAAAATGACGCGTCTTCCCTATCGTTAACTATTTCATTGCTATACGAAAGGGCCTGCTCAAATATGGCCCTGGCCCACCCTTTTACTCCCGCGGTATGTAGATGAGAAAATAGAGCAAGGACATTCTTATAGCAAACACCATCCCTTTTCCCATTAATACCGTATCCACGTCTGACATTAAGGGCTAAATTAAGATTTACTTCATTTCCATCAAGGATGCGGCAATAATGGAACTCATGACCATGTAATATCTCCCCTTTGGGGAAATAAGGATTATCGCTATCAACTTCGAGAATTGTATACCCATGACCCTGAGGCCTTCTCTCCAGAGTGAAGCTCAGAGGAAAGACCCCTACCATGGGAAACGCCTTCTCACCCAAGATCAGCTTTTCCCCAAGATATATCAAACCACCACACTCTGCATAAACGGGAAGTCCTCTTTCAACTGCATTGCGGATCGATCTTAGAAAACCAACGTTAGCAGATAAAGAATCAGCATGGGTCTCAGGAAATCCTCCTCCAATGTAAAGAGCATCAACAGGGAGTAGCTCCTCATCGTCAAGGGCATTGCACTCCACAATAGATGCCCCTAGTTCTTCGAGAGCTTCCAGATTATCCGGATAATAGAACCAGAAGGAAGAATCTCTGATGACACCAATTCGAGGTTTGCACGGTGTGCAAAGGGGCCGCCGCTTCTCCCTTTCCTCGTCAGGCTGGACTTCGTTCCTGCTCGAGTCAGAGATATATAGGGGAGAAGAGTCGCTCGCGATCTTCCATACTTTACCTATATCAATATATCCAGCTGCTATACCGGCAGCCTCATCTATGGCCCGGGTAAGTCCTGAGTGTTCCTGGGGTGGTACCAGACCCATATGCCTCCCCGGAAAAGTAGCTTTGATCTTAGGAACAGCACCTAATACGGGCACTCCACAATTTGCTTCTATAGCGGAACGCACTACAGATTCGTGGCGAGCACCTCCGATCCGATTTAAAATAACACCCTTTATGTCAACTTCAGGATCGAAATGTTGACAGCCAAGAATCATAGCGGCTACGGTACTTGTAGTCATAGAACAATCTACTATCAATACCACCGGTGCTTGGAGCAGCTTGGCAAGCTCAGCCGTACTGTAACTTCCCTTCGGGTCCATACTATCAAAAAGGCCTCTGTTACCCTCTATCAAGGCACCATCGGTCTGCCTCACGCGGGTTGAAAAGGAAGACAGGACACCTTCTTTTTCCATCATGAAGATGTCCAGGTTGTAACATGTACGTCCCATTGCCATTCCAAGCCACGCGGCATCTATATAATCGGGACCCTTTTTAAAAGGAGCCAGATTCTTCCCCTCACGACGAAGGCAAGCCCCTACACCTACGGTTAAAAAGGTTTTACCTGAGCTGCCTCGCAATGCGGAGAAGATTACTCTGGGACTTACGATAACCATCTCTTTTCTATTCTTCTTCCTTACGACTCGACTCTTCTTCTCCGTGTTGCACTCCCGCACCCTTGAGTCCTATCATTGTAGTGGAGCCGCTTGACCAGTACTCGAGAATTCCTTCAGATACCATCGAATTGACGAGCTTTTTTACTTCCCTTGGTTTTCTGTCAGGAAAGATGTGGTTGAAGTCACTCAGATAGAACTTCGTTTTTGTCTTCTTCTCCTTCAATGTCTCGACGATAAGTTGCTTATCTTCTTCTATACCCATTCTCACACCTCTTCTCTTTAAAATTTAAATTGTGTGCTGGTACGCCAGGTTGTATAAGCAAAACGGTAATCGTCAATAAGGTGGTCTGAAAAGGGCAACCCCGTTTTCTCGAAGAACCTCTCCCAACCTATCCTCTCGGCCCAGTCACCGAGACGTTCATATTTTCTGGCGTCTTGTGCATAGCCGTTGAGAATTTTCTTGATTGCCTCAACCGTCGATGGCCAACGGGGAGGCTCATTGGGGATGAATGGAACCACAACCTTGGAAAACTTCGGGGCACTTATCCTGTTTGAAAGTTTACCTCCTACCAGCAGTGCTACACCGCTTCCTTCCTCATCCGCCAAGGGCATACAGGGACACATGGTGTAACAATTACCGCAGAACATACATCTTTCATTTTTAACGGAAACACTCTTTTTGCCATCCACCGTAGCCGGCTTGATGGCTCCTGTAGGACATGCGGCAATGGCTAAAGGGATCTCGCACATATTTCCCAGGTTCTCATGGTCAAGCATGGGAGGTTTACGGTGAATACCCAAAATGGCGATATCAGAACAGTGAACAGCACCGCACATATTAAGACAGCAGGCCAGCGATACGCGAACCTGAGCGGGCAATTTCATGTTCTGGAAATCATCGTACAGTTCATCCATGACAGCCTTTACGACACCCGAGGCGTCAATGGCCGGAGTATGGCAGTGAATCCAACCCTGAGTATGAACGATGTTGGTAACACAAGCTCCGGTACCACCACGCGGAAATTTATTTGAGCCACCAGCAAATTTCCTCTTTTCAAGGTCTTCCAGCAGCGGTTTTAATTTTGCCTCATTATCAACCATAAACTCGATATTATTACGTGTGGTCCATCTCACATAACCGTCACAGTGCTTGTCGGCAATCTCGCATATCTCGCGTATATGCTGAGCGCTCATAAGCCGTGTGCCGCCTACCCTGACCGTATAGACCTTCTCACCAGTTTCTGACACATGCACGAGCACACCTGGTTGAAGTATGTCATGGTACAACCAGTTTCCAAAATTCCTCTTTATTACGGGGGGTAAAAACTCTTCATAATTTCGCGGACCAATATCGGTAATTCTACCTTTTAACGGTTGCTTTGGATCATAGCCCATTTTTTAAGCCTCCTATTTCTGGTGTTTTTTCCTGAATTCTTTAACATCCCGGTCCCATCCGCCTGGAACATCCTCTTCCTTCCAGAAGATGTAGGGGTTCGATCTCGGCTCTTTAATCATTCTGGGATCAGCTTTCAGATCTAAAGCCTTAAGGAATTTTGCAAAGCCTTCCCTCTGTATCATTTCACCGAGACGTTCACGGTTTTTACCCTCTTCAGACCACCAATCCCAAACCTTTTCGATCAAATCCTTGAGTTCATCGTATGGCTTTTCCATTTTCATAAAGGGGACGGTTAGGGTGGACATCTGGGCACCCTCTAAGATCGGTGCCTTGGCGCCAAACAGAATAGAGGCTCCTGTATCCTTTCCAATCCTTAAGGCTCTGGGCATCGTATTGATACAATGCATGCAGCGATTACACTCTTTATTGTTGATCTTAAGTTTCTTGCCATCCCACTCCATACAATTTGTGGGGCAGAGACCAATCACCTCTTTCTGGATATCAAACTTTCCCCAGTCACGGCCGGCATGAGCCCCTGCATTCGGCTTGAATTCACCCCCTACATAAGCCTTGACCGCTTCCTGATCAATACGTATATCGTCACGCCAGGTGCCGATGACTGACATGTCCGATCTGGCAATAGAGGCCACACAACCGTTGGGACAACCATCAAACTTAAACTTGAATTTATACGGAAACGCAGGTCTGTGTAACTCATCTTGATATTCGTTGGTAAGAGTATGGCACAGATTCTGGGTATCATAACAGGCGAACTCACAGCGGGCCTTTCCTATACAGCAATTTGGTGTTCTAAGATTGGAACCCGAACCACCAAGATCCTGATTGAGATCGTGGGTCAAATCCCAGAATACTTCTTCCAACTGTGGTGTGGTTGTTCCCAGGAAAACGATATCACCAGTTGAGCCATGCATGTTTGTGAGGCCGCTACCCCTTTTCTCCCACACACCGATTAATTGCTTCAGGAAATCAGTTTTATAAAAATAACTGGAAGGCTGATTTACACGTATGGTGTGAAAATCTCTTACCGCCGGAAATTGTTCCGGCTGGTCGCAATATCTACCGATAACACCACCACCGTAACCAAACACACCCACAATACCGCCGTGTTTCCAGTGTCCCACCTTATCTTCGTAAGATAGTTCCATAAGGCCAAGAAGATCATCACAAACATCCTTCGGCGTCTGCAGATCGATGTCCGTTTTTTGTCTTGCTTCGTCCTGCTGTTTTATATCCGAGACAAAACTCGGCCATCTTCCTTTTTCTAACTCATCCATCATAGGAGTTTTACGCTTTCCCATTAACATACCTCCGTTTTTTAATAATTTAAAATCCCCAATCTCTTCCTAGTCTTTTATATTTTGCTACTTAAAACTCTGTCACCTCCCTCAAAAAAATTTAGCCAAACTAGGGGGCTAACTATACCAATATCTCATATCTGTCAAGCGTTTATTGAAAAATTCACTCAACGCAAAACAAGTGCCTCCCGATTTAGTCACCTATTTTCGAAAAGCTTTCAATTCCGCTAAAACATCGGGGTGCATCTCGTAGCCGTATTCTACTGCCTTGTCACAATGGTAGAGAGCCTTCTCGAACTCTCCCTTCTGTAAGTAGGCAAGAGAGAGGTTATTGTGAGCAACTGCAAAATTTGGCGCAATTTCAAGGGCTTTTTTACTGTTTTCGATACACTCTTCAATTTTTCCCTGAGAAAAATAGGCACTTCCCAGGGTACTTAAAGCCTGAACGAACTTGGAATCCTTTTTTACCGCTTTCTTCAGCATATCAATCGCCTTCTCAACTTCCCCCATCTGAAGATAGGCAAATCCCATATTACCATAGGGAATAGCAATATCCGGTCTGAACTCCGTGACTTTACTGCAGAGTTCAATCCCCTTTTTCAGATCTCCTTTCTGGAAGTAGATTCCACTTAAGTTGATGTAAGCCTCTGCCAGACGGGGACTCTCCGCTATCGCCTCTTCAAACTCGAAGATTGCTTCATCCCATTTGCGCTGGCTTAAAAGTGCAATACCCAGGTTATAATGGGTAAGCGCACATGAAGGGTTTCCCTCTAAGCTTTTTCTCAGCTCCCTGATATACTCTTCGGTAAACACTTCATTCATAACTCACCATCTTTCGAGATGTTCGTGTACCAGCAGGAAAACTCATACATCCCCCTGTATCGCTCATCATCACCAATAATTCCCATGCATATTTCCCACACCCCTTGACCATAAGCATTACTGTACTCTTCGTGACGGCGAGTTTGCAGAAACTTCCTTATCAGAGCAAGGGCCGTTTCTCTTTGCCCGGCCATCCTGATGTCAAGGGGGTCCTTCGGTACAAGAAAAGGATCCCAGTTATCATATCCTTTATTGAGGATCCTCTTCTGATTCCTTGCCGACATGCCTTCAAAGACGGCCTTCTTTCTATCGTCCTCTTCCAGAGGTAATTCCTCCCGCTTAAATACAATACCCTTCATACACCAGGGTGCTTCATAATTTATTATTAAGATAATTTTGAACGAAGATCCTTACCCGCAAGAGGATTATAGAGCTTCATAATAGCTACCTTAATAACGTCCAACGTTTTCATATTCACGATGAAATCCATCAGGATGTTTTCTGCCTGCTCTGGAAGCACACAGGCATTAGAAGAATCGAAGTCTAATCCGGGGAAACCCTTAACAAGTTTTTTCTGTTCCTTGCTGGAAAGGCCTACTTGAACAGCCTTCTTACCATCAATTTTTTTAATCTCGCCGCCCAATCCTGCACCATGAATTTTTTTAAGTTTCTCATCATCGAGAAAAACATTGATATAACAGTCTGCCATCCAAGTACCTCCTCTTTATAAAATTTTTACCCTCAAAACGGGTAGTTAAATAGATTTTTCAACACCACTCAGAAACTTCATTGTCATCTTTGATAATCGTTAGTGCCCCTGTTTCACAAACTACCACACAATTTTCACACCCAAGGCACTCCCTGTCAGTGAGAACCGGTGAACATGCATCCCTTTTTTTAATTAAAACATCATTGGGGCATACCTCCGCGCATAACCCACAACAATTACACTTTGTTTCATCTATCCGGATAAGAAACATGGGACTCTACCATTCGAATACTCTCCATAACTAATCGGTTTGGAGAAAAACGTATTAATTAAAGCAAAAACTATACCCCCAGAATATAAGAGTTTGGAATAAAGCCTCTCCATCCCAAAGATGTAACTCTACGTGTATATCCCGAGCAGGATCACCTCTCTGGAAAAGAAAATCTTGGATGAAACAAACTTAAATGGGAAGAAAAAGTAACACTATTTAATTCCCTTTACCCTGGAAAGGGGAAATTTCCGATGCTTTTAAGGAGGTTAACTTATGTCCAAGAAACGTTACGAAAAGGTAACGTAAACAGTGGGGGACAGGGGAGGTCAGGAGGTGGTCCTGTCAAAAAGTTGATGTTCCTTCATTTTTTCCCAGAGGGTTTTGCGACTTATCCCTAAAAGTTCTGCCGCTTTGTTTTTGCGGCCATCTGCCTCCTGTAGTATCTTCGTTAGATGTTCTTTTTCCACGGCCTTTAGAACCTCATCCAGGGTTTCAATGTGACGACCAGCATACTTCTTTTTTTTCAGGCAAATCTTACGAATATCCTGGGGAAGATCAGCAATCTGAATCTTATCCGTCCGACAAAAAGCCACCGCCCTTTCCACTAAATTTCTCAACTCCCGAACGTTTCCCGGCCACTCATATTGTTCAAGCAGATCTAACGTCCCCTCAGTGAATCCAAGAATCTTTTTCGCGGTCCTCATTTTAAACTGATGCAGGAAATATTTGGCTAAAAGAGGGATATCCTCCTTTCGCTCTCGGAGAGGAGGAATTTGGATACTAATTGTGTTCAGACGATAGTAAAGATCCTCCCTGAGGCGTTCGGTCTTTACTGTTTGGATCTCGTAATTTGTGGCGCTGATTATCCTTACATCCACATGGATGGTTTTGGAACCGCCGACCCTCTCAAATTCCCTTTCTTGAAGAACACGGAGCAACTTGACCTGGACGGCAGGTGATATATCGCCAATTTCATCCAGAAAGAGCGTCCCCTGATCTGCCAATTCAAAACGGCCCTGTTTCCTTTGGATAGCACCGGTAAATGCCCCTCTTTCATGGCCAAATAATTCTGACTCGAGGATTGTTTCCGACAGGGCAGCACAGCTTACCTTAATGAAAGGGCCACTTTTACGGCGGCTGTTATAATGAATAGCGTTAGCGACCAATTCTTTTCCTGTACCGCTCTCACCTTGGATCAAAACGGTAGCATCTGTTTCCGATACTATCCGGATATTTTCGTATATTTCCTGCATCTTATGACTCTTGCCTATAAGGCTGCCAAAGTGATACTTTTTTTCCAGTTGTTTGCGGAGATAGATATTCTCATCTTTCAGACACTGAAAAATGTTAATGTTCTGGATCTTTAAAACCAGTTCATCGAGAGAAAAGGGCTTGGTAATAAAATCGTGTGCCCCCAGTTTCATAGATTCAACAGCCTTTTCGACAGTGCCATGAGCGGTAATCATGACTACCATAGTTTCAGAGGAAAGGCTCTTTATCTCTTTGAGTATACTTATTCCTGATATGTCAGGCAGAACCATGTCAACTATTACCATATCAAAGGATTCCTCACGAAACATTGACAAACCCTTCTGGCCGGTTTCCACTGCCTCTACTTCATATCCGGCTTTAGTTAAGGCGTCGGAGACGGTAACCAGTAAAATCGGTTCATCATCTATAAGCAGAATCCTTCCCTTCTCCATTCCAGATAAGCCTCCTTAGGAAGATAATTGCTGAATTTATTCTGAAAGACTTTTAAGCGGCAAAATAATGGTAAACTCGCTTCCTCTGTCTTTTTCGCTTTCCACTACGATCTTGCCACCATGGTCATGAATAATGCCGTAACTCACGGATAGTCCAAGCCCGGTACCCTGCCCTGGTGCTTTTGTACTGAAAAAGGGATCGAATATCCGACACAGGTTCTCTTCCGGGATTCCACATCCGTTATCCATTACTGAAATCGTTACCCTTGCGTTTTCCTGACCTGTTTTAACCCAAAGCTCTCCCCCTTCAGGCATAGCCTGGATGGCATTCAAGATAAGATTCACAAAGACCTGTAGCAACTGATGTGGATCCACCATGATTCTGGAAAGACTTTGATCAATATCTTTATGAAGAGAAATATTATTTGCAGAAAGTTGGTGGGAAGTTACTTCCAGTGTTCGGTTCATCAAGGCGTTGATATCCGTAAGCATAAGCTGAAAACTCCTCTGCTTACCAAAATTCAAAAGTTGCTTGACGATTTTTCGTATTCGTTCCAGACCTGAATAAACGAGATCAAGGTATTTGGTTCTAATCTTATCATCCTGAGGGTTTTGTTTTATAGTTTCAATACAGGTGAGGACGCCTCCCAGGGGATTATTGATTTCATGGGCCAGACCAGCTGCCAGCTTTCCCATAGCTGCCATTTTCTCTGTTTGAATCATGTGGGCATGGGTACGTTCAAGTTCTTTTCTTGCCGCATCGAGACTATCCATCATGGAATTGAAGGCCTTACTCAAAAAACCTATTTCATTCCTTTGGCTTACAGTAGAGCGAATAGATAGGTTTCCCCTGCTCACCTCGCTGAGGTCATCGGTTAACTTTAGAATTGGTTTAATGATATTCAGTATTAGGGCATGGACAATAATGAGATTAAGGACTATCAATCCGACAGAGATAAGGATCATCTCTTTATAACGTTTTACTATATACCGTTCAAACAGTCTGCTTTGTAAACGCTCAAGAGAAAATCCAATTCTCAGAATACCTATGTTTTCAAATTTTTTGGTCAGGGGTTTGGAAACTTCGATAATATCAACGACGGTGCCACTGTGTCTCCGGATGATTGTTTTAGCGGGGGTAACAGGTGGTAAAAAAGCCATGTCCCCATAATTCTTCACGTATTCCTGCGAATAACTCCGTCTTATTATCTTACCTGATGTATCGGTAACGATAACATATCCAACTTTCAAATTTTTGTTAGCCATTATACGAGTAATATAGTTATCCAGTAAAGTTCCTCCCTTCAATGGATCTAAGTCTATATAAGATATCAGGGCATTAGTAACAGGGATAGCGAACACCTCTACAAGCTCTTTCTTTTGCTGTTCTAAATCTTCCGTAGTTAAACGATACTCGCGATAAATAGAAAAAACTACGATCAATATAATCGTTAAAATGAGAAAACCGGAGATAAGGTGGAATTTCTTCTTTAAACTCCACCCCTTTTTCTGAAAGGTAAAAGAAGGAAAAGAGAACGGCATATAACCCTTCCAAAAAATGAAATATTTATTGGAACATTTGAAATTATAACGTGAAGGAAGGTATCCCTTTAATGATAATGATGTGTTCCCAATACCACTTTAATATCCGTTTTGGCCTCCACTATCTTGGCTAACTCTTTGGTGCTAATATAGGGGCAGTCCGGTTTGGCGGTTGCCAGACACGAGCTAAGGTGAATAATATCCGGCTTAATCCCGGATAATTTCATAGCCATACCTATGTTTGGAGCGACAGTACGGCCTGGACATTCGCACCTTACAAAAGCTATTACCTGAGATGGTTCGTTGAAATTACCATCCCCCAGTGCTGCTGCTTTTAAACATCGCCACTCACCAGGGCAACCGTACCCACTATCCATATAGGCACCGCAACCTACAATAATAACTTTTTTCATTGAACCCTCCGGTACAATTTTTACTGTCGGGATAAGTCCATTCTCCTGAAACCACCAACTTTAATCAGTTATTTTCTAACATATCCGGCCAAGGATTGCAATGCAAAAGGTTTTTACTTGAAAATTTAGATTGGCGTTACTTCATAAAAATTATATAAATTAACCGTAATTTCAAAGTTATACCCGTGTTTAAAAAAACCCAGCAATGACCTTACCCCGTTTTTTATTGATGATTTTCATCTTGGCCGTTTCGACGATCCATGTAAGCGGAAAAGAGATCTTGCCGGCAGACCAGGATGAGGATCACTTTCTGTCCCGGAGGAAGGGAATGGTTTGGGAACCGGGAAAAGATTATCTCCCGGGCCTGGTGTGTAAACTGCTTCTTTTCTGTTATAGGAGGTTCGGCAACGGTATTGATCACCATGAGATGGGGTTTCAAATCATTGCTTTTTACTGACCTGACACTCTACTTTCTGTCAGTGCTTATGTTTACAATCCTTAAAAGATCAACGGATAGGACTTAGAAAGGGGGATGGAGTACATTCGTAATCGTCATCAGGAATCAGATGTTTTGGCGACGTCACTAGAGTGATTACTTGCTTTTCTTTTATGATGCGTTTTTTTCTTACTTTCGCCTTCTTCTCCATAGTAGTAATAGTAATAATGATGGTAGTAATAGTACCTGTCACGCTCCATTTCCACGCCGTTAAGAACGGCGCCAAAAATAGGGGCTTTAATCCTTTGGAATTGGCTGAGACCATTTTCGATAATTTTTCGGCGTGTTTCACCTGCACGGATGACAAGAATAACGCCATCAACAATTTTTGATAGAACAACAGCATCAGTGGCTGCCATAACAGGAGGGGTATCTATAATAATGCGCTCATACTGAGTCCGTAGTTGTTCAATTAACTGTGCCATCCGTTGTGAACCAAGGATGTCCGATGGATTAGGGGGGATAGGACCGGAGGGAACGATATCGATGTTAGAGGTTTCTGTATGGATTATAGCCTCATTAATTCCACAGCTACCGGCAAGAACAGTTGACAGACCCTTATCGTTATCTTTAATATGAAACAGTTTTCGCATCTTTGGTTTACGCAAGTCACAGTCAAGAAGGAGGACATTACTCCCTCCCTGGGCCATGACCACGGCCAGATTAGCTGCGGTCGTGGTCTTCCCCTCCTCGGGAGTCATGCTGCTGACCAGGATTACCTGAGGCGGAGAATCGACGGAAGAGAACGTGATGTTTGTCCGGATACTGCGGTAGGACTCACTGGCCGCTGATCTGGGGGCTGACACGGAAATCAGGTCTCCTCCTTCAGGTTTTTTGTCTGTGCTGCTACCCGAGTTATCAGCAAAAGCAGGGACAAGACCTAAATATGGAATATTGAGATACCTTTTTATTTCTTCCGGTACCTTGATGGTATCATCCAGATACTCTAAGAAAAAAGCCAGTCCAATACCCAGAAAAGAGCCCATGCATGCGGCCAAAATGATATTTAACATCTTCTTCGGTTTCACCGGTGTCTTGGAAATCTCTGCCAGATCAATAATTCTTATGTTTCCCGTCTTTATCTCTTCCGTGAGTGATGTCTCTTTAAAACGCTTCAGCAGAAGGTCATACATATCCCTTGCGCTTTCTGCCTCACGTTTCAGGACACTGTAGTCAACGGCTTTCTGGTTGAGAACGAGACTTTCTCCTTTTTGACGTCCCAGAGATGACTTCAAAGAGTTTTCCCGGGCCTGGGCTACCTTGTATTCGTTATAGAGGGAATTGATCACCCTCTTTACCTCTGTGATCTTACGAGTCTTTATTGTATTTAGTTCGTTCTGGAGGGCGATCATCTGGGGATGATTCTGGCCGTATCTTTTGGAGAACTCAGACATCCGCTTGTACACCTCCACCTCCATGGCCTTGATCTGCTGAATAAGTTCATTATTCAGGACCTCGGGAACAGAGTCGAGCATATCAGGATTTGCCTCCATTGCTGCGGCTTGCCTGTACCTGGTTTCCGCCTCCACACGCTTCGCCTCCGCTTCCACAACCTGCTTGTTTAACTCGGCCAGTTTCTGAGCAGTAATACTCTCTACATCGCTGGAGAAATCGGTAATGATGCCGTATTGTTCCTTATAGCGTAACAATAACTGTTCCGCCGCATCTACCTTTTTTCGCTCCTCTTCCATTCTTGTGTTTAGCCAGGCTACGGCATCCCGGGTGGCCTTAAGCTTGGTTTCCATGTCCAGATCAATGTAAGCTCTGGCAACAGCGTTAGCTATCCGGGCAGCAAGTACAGGGTCTTCAGCCTCGAAACCTATATCAACGAGGCGGCTGTTACGGACCGGACTGACCTTAATCCTCGCGATAAATTGAGAGACGAGGGGAGAATCAGAGATTTTTTCCTTATTTTTTTCCGTCTTCAAAAGGGAAGCTACATAACCTATCGCATCCTTAATCGATCGCAACAAACTGAATTTATCATTTTTCTGTGCAACAAATTCCTCATTCTTATCCAGTTGCAGGCCGCTGATAACCTTACGCGCAACGGCACGACTCTCAATGATTTGATACTGAGTCTGGTAGTAGTCGGTACCGGAGGAATCTACCCTCATTACTTCTTCCACGGTGACAACATTGGGGTTTTCTTTTTCAATGAGCAAACGAGCTGTTCCCCGGTAAATAGGCGTTGTTGTGAAAGAAAAGATGGTAACGGAAAGAAAAATAACGGTAAAAACCGTAACGATAGTCCACCTGTGTTTTATAATCACTCGCAGGTAGTCCCACAGGTCAATCTGTTCTTCTTCTTTTTCCATTTCTTCCATAATTAAAAGAAACTTTCAGGCACTACGATAAGATCGTTAGGTTTAATGGGGACAGACTGGATTATTTTGCCGGACTTGGTAATTGCATCAACGTTTACATTGTAAATCTTTTCCTTTTCATTTTCGAGACGGACAATACGCGTTTTGTTTCGTGCGGCAATGGGTGTGAAACCTCCAGCCATGCTGATAGCTTCAACGATAGTAATGTCCTTTTTAGTAAAGGCGTAAGAGCCCGGGTTTTTCACCTCACCCATAATATAGAAAAAATCTGCCCTGGGGATATATATAACATCCCGGTCGGCTAAAAAAATATTGGAGTTCTGGTCACTCCCCTTGAGCAGACCTGAGAGATCGAATTTGATCACAATCTTAGTTTCCGCCTCCCTGCCGATATTCAGGGTGCGGATGATCATCGCCTCCTGTATCTCCCCATTTTCTTTTCCTATGTCAATCCCTCCGGCTTTTCCGATGCCGTCGAGTACTCTCTCGCGGGCCTGGATGGGATAGTTACCCGGCGATTTAACGGCCCCAAGAGCGGAAAACTTCTGACTTTCGTACTTGACGACCATCACTGAGACATGGGCGTCGAACAGGTATTGTCCTTCTGCCATTTGTCTGGATACTAGTTTCTCGATCTCCGCGGTGGTCATATCTGCCACTCTGAGCCGTCCAATAAGGGGAAAAGAAAGGTAGCCATCTCCCGATACCCTTACGGATTCCCGGGAAAGCTCTTTTTCTTCGTATATCGTGATACTGAGGACATCGTAACCGCCGACTTTGTAGTCACCCGCGGCCAGTCCCCTGTATTCAGGATATTGAAGGAGATATTCTGAAACAGTAAATTGGGGGGTCTTTTCAATGATGCTGCTCAGGACTTCATCATGGTCTTTTTGGGTGATTTTCTTTCTTAATTCCTGTAGATTTTCTTTTAAGTCGTTAGACGGGTTTCCCTCCACCTCTGTGATCTTTACGACATTGCCCGCAACTCCGCAGGCTACGACGAAGAAGAAAACCAGCAGAGCTGCCGTGATCAGTGGTAAAAAGCGCCTCCGTAATACCCTCTTCCAGACATACATATAAAACTGAACTCTCTATTTTAGCATCAAAACAGCATTCTCAGGAAAATCCGACTCTCCCCCCTCTAAAATCTTTGTTTTTCTGAAGGGTCCCGCAACTAGCGCGATGGACTCACCGGTTTTACCGTGGTTGTCGTGGTAGTAGTTGTTGTGGTAGTAGTTGTCGTTGCTGGTAATACTGTTGTTGTGATGGTTTCCGGTATCGTTTTTACCGGCGATACCGTCGTGGTTACCTCTGTAGTGGTTGTAACGACGTCTCTTATGCTATTTCCCAGTTCTTGTTGAACTGATTTAGCTCTATTTGCCGCTTTTTCAGCGTCCTCTGCAGCCTTACGGGTCCCTTTCAGATCAAGCTTTTCTGCCAGTTTTCCGGCTCTTACCGCCATGCCTTCCGCGTCTTCAGCGGCCTGCTCAGCCTTCTTAAGCGCATCTTCGGCATCTCTGGCCGCCTGCCTGGCTCCCACGGCCTTTTCCCGGTCACCCCTTTTTTCCGCATCCTTAGCAGCCTTCTCGGCACCTGCCTTTGCCTCTTTAATTTGTTCGATAACAACCATAATTTCGGCAACAGCGATGCGCGCACCGGTAGCTGCCATTGTCAACTTTGCCTCGGTTCTTACCAGGTCATCAGGGTTTTTCTCCATTGCTGCAGCGGCCTCTTTAGCTGCCTGAAGGAGCGCAACTTTAGCACGAGCCAGATCTACAACCTTTCCTGTTACCTTTGCCTGTTCTTTTTTTTCGTATGCCCTCAAGACGGACCGGTAAACATTATTCTTATTTGCTGCATCAATGCCCGGGGCAGTGAAAGGTCCCCTGATAACCCTTCCCACTGCATCCGCTATACCGGTGATCATGTTCAAAAAGGTATTGATATTATCAAACCCCATCTCCCCTTCGGACCCACGGATTCCACAGACAGCCGTCGGCGTCTGGAGATAATTTTTTCTTTCTGAGGCGCCTGATTTAAACCAGAACTTACCCACGAAACAGGTAGCCCGGCGTGCCGCTTTTATAGTCTTAAATATCCATACACCCCTCTTCTCATTCCTCTCCTGAACTATAACATTGGAATAGGAGTTGATTTTCATTACCGCCCCATCATTGAAGATAATCCGGGCTTCACCTTCCCTGGTCTGGATATTATCCCCCGTGTTGACGGGTTGTCCGACTTGCGTCACTTTAGCACTTTCTGTACCCGACTGGATAACCACATCACCTTTGAAACTCGCTACTTTGGCAATCGTGGCCGAAGCCTCGGTCAGGGGACAAAATAACCCGCAAAATACAGCTATAAGTACAGGAGATAGAAAGAAAATGTTCTTCACAACAGTTTTCCCGTAAAACATTTAGTCTAAGTAAGGACTTAATTACTGTTTAACTAATATGCAACTTTAACGGTGGCCATGTACTGGTTATCTACGAAACTCTCCGCTTCGTAGTTTGAATCTTTTTTGTTGTAAACGTGCCCGACATTCAAAGTTAACCAATCTCTGAGGGCGTAATCAATTCCCAGACGGGTCACATAGTTATCATCTTCTCTGTCCTCACCAGTAGCATTATATGCGGGAGGCATATTGTAGTCATTCTTGCTCCACATCATCCCGAGAGTTGCTGTGAATTTCCTCATAAAGCCCTGCTGCACGGTGAAACCTATACCTGTATCTTCGAAGTACTCCTTAGTATCGGAAGCTGTATCGCGGGTGGATCTGGAAAGGTTAAGCGCCAGATTTGTTGTTGTCGTCGGCTGAAAGTTTATGCTGGTGGCGGCAATCCATGTATCCTTATCTTCACGCACGGCACCTGTGGGAGTCAATCCGTTATTGTATTCCTTCCACTGGTAACCAAAATTCAGCTCACCCTGTAGTTTCGCTGCAGCATCCCACGTTAAACCCACGTTGGTTCGATGCCATTCGGAGTCGGAATCATTAGACTCGCTTGAAGTACCATAGTGTGTATTGTAGTCTCTTTCACCATGGTGATAGCGTATAAAACCCCATGTCTTGGGGAGAATCTTGATCTCCGCTCCAATACCGAATTCATTATCATCATAGTTTTGGGTATAATCTTGGTCATCCTTGTAGTCCTGCTTGTAGAAGTTGTAGTACACAAAGGATCGGAAGTTGCTGCTGAAGTTATACCCTACCCTGCCCTTCAGGTCGTTCATCCAGCGTTTCGTGACACGACCAACCAAGTATTGGTCGGCGGATCCGTAGGGATCTTCCGCCCTCGTATAAAGATTGGTGAGACCGATGATCAATCCTGCCGGGGCCTGATAGTTAAGGTCAAGGTTTACCTGATGGTTTTTCCAGTTATTGCTGTCATTGTCTCCGTATAAGGCAAAATCGCCCTGGTAGCCCAGATTCACATACCCTCTCTCCGGAAGGGTATAATTAAGAAGAATCCCCGGCATTACATGGGTGATCAAGTCCGATTCCTCTCTTTCCGCGAGAGAGTCTGTTCCATTGCCCCTGTAAATATTATCATCATAGATACCCTGAACTGTGATGTTCGGAATAATTTTTAGTTTTCCAAAATTAATATTCCCCTCCTGGGCCATCAGTTTACAGGGTAAGAGAATAAAAAGGGCTGCCCCAAGAAAAGCAAATAATAACTTTATGTTACTCATCTCCCTGACTCCTTTCTTTCCATCAATAGATTTAAGTTATTCAACTTACTAATGATCATCTATGCCTATAGCAAAATTTGATGACTTTCCTTTTCGTTACTGCGAAGGACTTACCGGTTTGATTGTTGTCGTTGTTGACGATGATGTTGTTGTCGTTGTTGTTGGTATTGTCGTTATCGGTATTGTCGTTTCAGGCGTTACCGTCGTGGTAGGACCTTCCGGCACAGTTGTCTCTTCTGTTGTCGGTGCAACCGTTGTTGGCGGTACTGTCGTTGTCAAGACAGGAGCTACATATGTTTGAGTAATTCTCGGAGGCAGATCCTGAACCATAGTTTGGATTTTACCTAAAGCCCCCTCCGCACTTCGAGCCTGCGCTCTGGCCGCACCCACCGTCTTCGCCGTTTTTACCTTCTCGACCGTCCCTTGTATCTGCTGAAGTCTTACCTCTGCCTGCCCCACCGCCGACGTCAATACGGTAACCGCTTCTGTATCTCCAGCGGCACGGGCTGCTTTCAGTGCCTGATTCAAGGCAGCAACTACAGCCTCAGCCTCAGCCTCTGTTTTTTCCGCTGCAGCAACGTACTGTTCGATTGTTTCCTCCTTTTGTTGCGCCTGAACCCCTGCCTGAATAAAAAGGACCACGAATCCAAAACACAATAAAACAATAATCCCTTTAAAGCTGAAATGCATGACGTTCCTCCTTTATCTACTAGTAAAGCGCCCCTTACACGCCCCGTTTAAAAATTGCGATTTACAAACATCTTTCTTATGCCCTATAATGTAACAAAAAAAAATAAAGTCAAGCAGTTTTCCCAAATCCACCACCTAATTTCATTAAATTCGGGAAGGAAGGGCGTTTGCTGATAATTTACATTCACCTCAATGCACGACAATAATCATCATTTATGCTGTAAATTCAATCATCATAAAATGTTGGT
>Ga0265296_1000264_pt1 | contig 94480 bp, 99 predicted proteins | sample MunlanPumphouse1_FD_189073 | JGI IMG/M metagenome (GOLD analysis project Ga0265296, IMG submission 189073) | Groundwater microbial communities from a municipal landfill in Southern Ontario, Canada - Pumphouse #1 | ecosystem: Environmental > Aquatic > Deep subsurface > Groundwater | place...
GGTGCCGTCTCGTTTTTCTTAACCAAATTGATATCTTTGAGTTCAATCGAATCAACCATATTAAAACTCTAGCATACAAAAAGCCTCGCACCACACCGAGAATCTGTCTATCCTTTATTACTCCGTACCGAGCTTAAATCTGGCAAAGCGCACTACTCGAATGTTTTCTCCTGTTTTACCTATTAACTCTTTAACGAGTTGATCTATTGTCTTGGATGCATCGCGAATATAAGACTGAGATAATAGCTCCTCAACATCTTTAGGGTTCATTGAAACCACTTGCAAGGTAATCTCCTTGCATAGATGTTCAAACTCTGTCGTACTGGCAACAAAATCGGTCTCGCAAGCTACCTCTACCATCGCTCCGACGAGTCCACCGGCATGAGTATAGGTGTAGACTTTTCCGCTATTTACCTCACGTTCTGACTTCTGTTCCGCTTTCGCCAAACCCTTGGCGCGAATAAGCTCTACTGCTTTCTCCACGTCTCCTTTGGCTTCTTCAATGGCTTTTTTGGCATCCATTACCCCAGCTCCGGTTTTTTCTCTTAGCTCTTTAATTTGATCCATCATTTTCTTTAGGTGCGGCTGCTAAATCCTTTCGTTCTTTGAGTCCTACTTCCAAAGCCTTTCCGAAAGCAGCAATAACAATCTCCAAACCCTTAGCAGAGTCATCATTCATTGGCACTACATAATCAACCATGTCCGGGTTAGCATTAGAGTCAACCAGGCCAATAACTAAAGCACCACGATTGTTGGCTTCTTTAACAGCGAGTTTCTCTTTGTGTGTGTCGATAGCCACGATTACTTCAGGAGCGTCTTTGAGCATTGCGATACCACCAACAACTCTTTCCAAGCGGGCAATCTCTTTGTCAAACAAAATTTGTTCTCTCTTGGTAAACTTCTTGAGCTGACCTTGATCTCGTTTTAACTTGAGAGAGTTCAGTCTTTCCAGGGTCAATTTTACCTGTTTCCAGTTGGTGATCAAGCCACCCATCCAGCGTTGGGTAATAAAGGGTACGTCGATCCTCTTGGCTTCAGTCTCAAGCATCTGCTTGGCCTGTCTTTTAGTACCAACCAAGACAATTCTTTTACCTTCCCTTGCCGCCGTTGTAAGAGCCTTGCAAGCATCTTCAAGTCCAGAAACTGTTTTTTCAAGATCAAAAATATGAATTCCGTTCTTAGCACCCCAGAGATATTTTTTCATCTTAGGATTCCATTTTTTGACCACATGACCAAAATGGGCACCTGCTTCAAAAAGTTCCTCAATTGTGGATGATGCAACCTTCTTGGGTTCTTTGGCTTCAATCTTTTCTACCTTAGGAACAGCTACCTTTTTAACGGCAACTTTCTTGGGTGCAGCTTCTTTCTTGACAGCCGTTTCCTTCTTAACAACCTTCTTGACTTCTTTTTTGGGTGTAGCCTTCACCTCTTTTGTTTCAGCTTTTTTAGTAGCCATATTTTTATCTCTTTTTATATTCCGAAACTGGTTAGAGATTCGTTATCGGAACAAATTTATAATTAACCTGCCTATTTTACCACAACCATACCCAAAATATCCCCTTTGTGGTACTATATACCCCAAAGCTCGTTTAAATTCAAAAGGAGGCAACTATGTTTTGGCTTGTTTGGCTACCACTTAGCATTATCGCCTTTCTCATCATTGCACCCATTCTTAACAAGAAGCTGAGGTTTTTAATCGAAGATGGCGGGCTTGCGGTCTGGACTTACATTGTGATGTTGGTGGTGTTGATTGGTCTAGTAATTAACTTCGTCGCTACACCAACCGCAAAAACAGTCTATCCTGATCTTAAAAACCCCGTCAACCTGGTTCAAATACCCGGAAATCAAGATAATAAGTACCTTATCTACACCGAGGACTTAACCAATGGCGAGGAATATATCCTCTATCGTTTAAACGGGGCTGGCATTCCGGAACAAATAACTTTCTCCCACTCCGAGCTCAGGATTGTCTACGACAACCCTTCTCGGCCCTTTTTGGCCAAAATCCTCTACACCTGCAAAGCAAGTCGTTTCTGGCTGCTGACTTGCACAAACCCTTCTCCATACCTCTACGAGTTGCACCTTTCAAGCAACTCAATTTTAAGATAAACTCTCACCCGCCTAACCATGGCGGGTTTTTCTTGGTCAATACTCACCTCGCGCCACCACCCCACAACTATTGTTTCTTCCCGTTTTAATTGACATCTAGTTACTATCGGATATAATCTCCCCAGATAAAGTTCTTTAACTTCTGAAGGAGGAACCCCCTTGGAAAACCGTGTCTTTGTCTCCAACCCTTATGAGTTCTTTCCCACCCTGCAATCAAAGCTAAGACAACAGGGATATGATCTCGCCAACAAAGACGATCTCCGCCTGGGGTATGGCCAGTACCACGACCTCGACCCCAAAAAGTACTCCCTTCTCGGACCACCCATCGTCAACCAATACAAGAACATCATCGGCAAGTTTGTCAGCTCTCGTCCAAAATCGAGAGTTATTTGTGGAGTAGAAACAAAATTCAAAAACGACTACAGCGATCTCATCGTTCATGTCAGATTTTCCGTTTACGGTCAAAAAAATCTCGAGGCTGTCACTCAGATTGCCCAAGAGATTTATGCCCCCTTGTTGCCTTCAGCTTTCATCCACGTCATCGTCGACTTCGACTACGAAATCTGGGAGTATCTTCTCTAGTTTGCTCCCCTGACCCGCCTAACCATGGCGGGTTTTTCTTGGTCAGATATTAATCAAATACTCGACAGACTTTCAAAAAGAGACACAATCGTTAAGGGACCAACTCCACCAGGAACAGGAGTAATCATCAAGGCCTTTTCAAAAGCATCTCGAGAAAAATCACCATTCGTATATCCCAAGTCAATCCCTATAAAACCATCACTAACCATTTCCCCCTTTATAAGACCCTTCTCTCCCGTCGCTCCAATCACCACCTCATACTTTTTTAAATCCGCTAGGTCGTCTCCTTTGTCCAAGCCGGTTACTTGGTATCCTAATTTTTGCAATCGGAGTACTAATCTTTTTCCCACCTCTCCCATTGCCCCGACAACAACAACTGTCTGTTCCTCATCCACATTAAATATTTCCAAAACTCTTTCTACTGCTCCAACAACAGCCGGAATGAACCTAGATTTCGGGTTTAGTCCGTCTACATCCTTCTCCGGATTAATCGTATACAAAATTTGCTCAGTTTCCTCCTTACTCGCTCCCAATATTGGCAACTGCACCAAAATACCGTCTACTGTTTCATCGGTATTGGCATCTGCCAGTATCTCCCCCAACTCTTCCTTGTTTTTCACAAATGACACCGTTACCAACACCCCCAGTCTCTCCCCCATCTCCCGTTTCAAGCGTACATAAACACTTTCTTCTGTATGTCCATCACACTGCAAAATCAAGAGGCTCTTTCCCAAAAGCTTCTCCGACTCCTCTAAAAATACAGCTACTTTTTCAGCTTCTTTCTTTCCGTCTAGTACCAGTTTGGGCATGGGTATTTTTTACAAATTACTAATATACGTCATTCACCATCTTTTTCGTAAATCTAATTGTATCTCAAATCAAACCGAACTCTCTCAAAGTAGCCAAGGAATCATCCAGGACTTTAGATATACTTTGTGATACATCAATCACTCTCCAAAAATCGGGGTATTTCACCGATAGCTCCAGGTATGCCTCCCGCACCCGGGAGTGAAAAGCAAGCTCCTTCATGTCGTATCTGTCTTTATCATCACAGTTCATTTTGCGCATCATTGCCAGTTCCGGTGCCAAGTCATAATGGAGGACCAAGTCCGGCATCAGACCTTTTGTCGCAATCTTAGAAACCGCAACAATTATTTCCTTATCTACCTTTTCCGAACCCTGATATGCATAACTGCTAAACCAATATCTATCCAGAAGGACTCCCTTACCTTCCTCCAGTCCTTCCAAAATTGGAATCACTTTTGTATTGATAAGACTGGCTCTTGATGCACTGTACGTTAGAAAAGCTGCCATGGGGTCAATCTCAATACCATGGGTTTCCTGAACCACTGGTCGCAACAACTCACCATAATCCGAACCTCCAGGTTCCCTAAAAAACTTCCAATCATGAAGATACTCCCTGATTCCCTTAATGGCTGTCGTTTTCCCGCTTCCCGATCCCCCTTCAATCACCAGCAATGGTTTTTTATTCTCTATCATTTTTCCTCCATCCCTCGAATTACTAAAAAGATCTTCCTTATTTCTTCTGGCAACTCTGCCTTTGGATCTCTCACATACTTGCGATACTCTTCCAATACTCTCTCTTCTGTCATCCCCCCTACCTTTAAATCATCCTTGTCATCTGTAGTCGCTACTCTTTTTTCCAGTACCTCACCCTCTCCACCAACATACCTTTTGTGAAACGCGCTTTCAAATATTCTTTCTGTCATGAAATAACTTAAACCAGTTTTGCCATTTTGTCTACATCCTGTATGTGACATATCCACATCTATATTTTTCTATCCCTCTTTTTCACAAACCCCAAAGTCATTTGACAACTAGCTCACCCTCTACACTACAATACCTCCATGGACCGAAAAGAAGCATATCCTTCAGTTGAACTACCCAGGTTTAACTCCAGAGTCTCTTTAATTCTTCACTCAACAGCCCCCATTGATACTAGCTCTCTTACTCCGGAACAAATTTCCCTCCTCAACTCGGCCACCACCATCGTCAGTGCCGCAGCTCGTACTTGTTACTCATCAGAAATTCAGACTCCTCTTGACTACCTCCAAAAATCAGACAAATATCGCCAAATCTCTGCTGGCGTCGTTATCAGCACCAAGGAGGCTGGCCACAACACCACCCGTCAGCACGCCAGCTATACCTTTGCCCTGGAAAATGTCTCCCGACTAGCGGTAAACTTTCTCCACTCACAACCCTTTTACAACTCCGAAGAAATGTCTCAACGTTATGTAAACATGGCCGACACCAGACCTCTCACCCCTGACACCGGCAACGAAAACCACAACCGCGCGCTCTCTGAGGCAGCTACATCACTCAGCAATGCCTACAATCATCTCCAAGAGCTTCTTACTCCCACCACCAAAAAATTTATCCTTGAACGCTTCCCCGGACGCGACACCGAAACCTGGAAAAACAAAATAAATAATGAAGCCGGCAAAAAATCTCAAGAGATTGCTCGCTATCTCCTTCCCCTTGGCATGCCCACCAATCTCCACTTCACTATTAACGAACTCACCCTCAAGCGTTTCTACCATCTCTCCCAAAATCTACCTGTCACCGACGAACTCTCCGCCATTATCCAAGGCATGGTAGATGTGGCCGTATCTAACGACCCCTCACTGCAACAAGAACTTGATCAGCCTCTTCCCAACCTGACTCGTCCAAAATATAACCCCAAAAATATTAATCGCTCTTCCGAAACTCCAGCCACTATCGACAACCTATCTCCCATCTCTCCCCATATCATTCGCGCCATCCGTCACGTTCTCGGTGTTACCGCGGAAGAAATCTCCGATCAGGACGCCCTCAAACTTGTTTTTGACCCCAACAGTAATCCTCTACTGGCCGAGGTCGACGGCGACAGCGCCATTGACCATCTTTCCCAAAGTCTAAATCAAGTGAATCTCTCGGCCGAACTCTCCCTCAGCCACACTGCCAACTACCAACTCCACCGTCATCGTGCCCTAAATCACACCACTCCCTTAATCATCCCAATTCCCCAATCGGAAAACGACTACGTTATTCCCCCAATTCTAAACTCGAACCCCGAAGCCCATGAATTCTTTTTGGAAACTCTCGCTCTTCACAGCCAAAAACTCCAAAATCTTCTCGAACAAGGCATTTCTCTGGAACAACTCCAGTATTTAATTCCCAACGCCATTCGTATCAATAAAACCGTTTCCGGACCATTTGGCGCCTGGTACCATTTCCTCAAAACCAGAAATTGTTTTAACGCCCAAGAAGAAATTAACGCCCTTGCCATCTCAATCACCAAACAGATAATCGACATCGATCCCGCCCTTGCTCCTCATCTGGAACATCTCGTACCTTGCGGGCTTCGCAAAGAATCTAACATCAAGCCCTTCTGTCCCGAAGGTACTCGCTTTTGTGGTGTCCGAGTCTGGAACTTTTCCATCAAAGACTCTCCTCTACGCAATATCTAAAATTTCTTCCTTAATCGGCAAGTTTTTCCTGCTCCTCTTTCTTTGTTCCCGGTTTGTGCCAACTGGCCCAGGTACAGTTCGGATAGTCTTCACAACCATAAAAGTCTCTCCCTGTACGTGTCTTTTTTAGTACCACTCTCTTGCCACACTTTTCGCATTTTACTCCCGGAACATACTCAATAAACGGAGCGGTATATTTACACTCGGGATATCTCGAACAAGATAAAAACTTTCCAAACTTACCATCGCGAATCACTACTTCACCTTCATGACAAAGTGGGCACTTCTTCCCCGTACTGATAGTTGGCACACCTACTCTGGCGCTATCTTTGTCTACCCTTAGAATATTGTCTCGGAACAATCCCCAGAAATTACTTAGCATTTTTTTCCACTTAAGCTTTCCCTCGGCTATCTCATCTAACTCACTTTCCATTTTGGCGGTAAATTCATAATCCATTTCCTTCGGGAAATTTTTTACCAAAAAGTCCACTACGGCCACCCCTATTGATGTTGGAGAAAACTTTCTTTCTCTCTGCTCCACGTAACGCCTATCTATAATTGTCGAGATAATCGCCGCGTAGGTACTCGGTCTTCCAATGCCTCTTTTTTCTAGCTCCTTAATCAAGGAAGCATCATTAAATCTTGCTGGTGGTTGGGTAAACTTTTGCTCCCCGAATACTTTATTCTTTTTCAGTTTTTCGTTTACTTCCAACACCGGTAAAATCTGTTCTTCATTTTTGTCCTTATCTTTCAAAAACAACTTCTTCCACCCGGCAAACTTTATCACCGCTCCGGTTGCCGTTAGTTCGTTCTCTCCTGCCGTCACAACCACTTTGGTATCGTCAAAAACGGCATCTGCCATCTGGCAGCCTACAGTCCTTCTCCATATTAATGAATAAAGTTTTTCTTGATCATGGGCCACTTCTTGTCCGGCAAATTTATCTGGTGAAACTTCAATATGTGTCGGACGAACCGCTTCATGGGCCTCCTGGGCGACCACCTTTCCGGCCGTTTTGTACATTCGAGGTGTACCTGGTAAAAACTCGGCTCCATATTTTTCACCAATGAATTTACGGATCTCTTCAATCACTGTTTGCACCAAGTTAAAAGAGTCGGTACGGTGGTAAGTAATATCACCCTGTTCGTAGAGTTTTTGAGCTACATTCATTGTTTTCTTCGCCGACCAACCTAAAACATTAGCCGCTGCCTGTTGTAAGGTAGAAGTTTTGAATGGTGGATGAGGAGTGGCCTTTCTCTCAGACTTCTTCACACTGGCAACCAGATACTCGGCGTTTTCCAACTCTGCCAAAACTATTTTTGCCTTTTCTCCATCATGAATATTGGCCACCTTTCCTTTAACCCGTGCCAGCTCAACCTCAAACTTTTCTCCTCTTGTGGTTTCCACCTCCACTTTTATCTGCCAGTACTCTTCCGATTTAAACTTCTCAATTTCTCTTTCCTTCTCTACAATCAAACGCACGGCCACACTTTGTACTCTTCCGGCCGAAAGACCACGACGAACCTTCTTCCACAAAATTGGTGACAACTTGTAACCCACCAAACGATCCAGAAAACGTCTGGCCTGCTGAGCGTCAACTAAGTTCATATCAATCGCTCTCGGGTGCCCTAAAGCCTCCAGAATCGCTTCCTTGGTAATGGAATGGAAAGCAATTCGTTTGAACACTAGATTCTCCTTCTTAGCCAATTTCCTTGAGTTCTTGAGTATGTGTTCCACATGCCAGGCAATTGCTTCTCCTTCGCGGTCAGGGTCAGCCGCCAGTATTACCTCATCAACCTTAGCTGCTGCATCTTCCAACTTCTTTACCTGTTCCCCTTTTCCTTCCATTAGCTCATACGAAGGTACAAAATCAAACTCCCCCTTACCCTCGTCTTTAATATCAATACCAAACTTACTTTTGGGCAAATCACGAACATGTCCCATGGAGGCCATAATCATGTAATCGTTTCCTAGGTACTTTCCTAAGCTTTTAGTTTTTGTTGGAGACTCAACAATAATTAATTTATTCATTACTTATAAAAATATACATTAAAAACCGAACCAGTATTCTACAACATTTTAAAAACAGCAAAAAATGCCCTCCATTTCTGGAGGGCAACATGCTTAAAATTTATTGTGGTTCCGCGGGGATATTCAGTATTGGTAGAGCTGAACCGCCCAACCAATACTTGGGGTAGGCCCCATCCCAACCCAACGCGAGCAAGTATTCAATGTAATCTGGGGTTAGGTTTTTCTGAATCGCGGCTACGGCTTTGGACTGAGCCTCCGCTTCAGCCGTAATTCGATAGGCTTCGGCATCAGCTGTGAGCTTCACCGAATCAGCATTACCCTGAGCCTGAGTCACGTTCATAATTGCATCCGCCTCAGACTTTCGCTTGGTCACCAGGTAATTCGTCTCGGCGGCAATCACGTCCGCCTTCTGCTGTTGAGTGTTGATCTCAGTTTGCTGCAGGGCCTGTTGCTTCTGAAACTGCATCTGCGAGACGCTGTCTAGATAGGCATTGACCTTGTCGTCGTAATCAAAATCGACGATTGCTAGCTGGCTAACGTACACCAATGGTGTTTCTCCATCGGAGGACATTAGCTGAGCCTGCAACTCACCTTCAACCGAGGACTCCATTACCTGTCGCTGACTGGCCACAAAATCATAAGTGTTTTTACCCTGAACCTGTTTCAGCGTTGACACCCAGATCTTTTCCACCCAGCTTTCCAGGTAAGTCTTTCCGTACTTTCGATGCAACTCAAGAATTGTTTCTTTATTTACTTGAGCCCAACCGCGAGCCGAAAAGAAAACCACTGGTTGTCCTGGAGAACTAGAGCTGGCCGATACACCGCCATCTTTGGCCGGTGTTGAACCAATCTCAATACTCCGTAGTTGGGTGTTGTACACAAACACCTTAGTGATAAGTGGTGTCACACTTTTGGTAAACGGCCAAATATGAGTTCCCGGGTTTAAGGCATAAAGCTCGCCTGTCCAGGTGTTCTCAACCACGCCGACTTGGGTTGGTGAGATCTGCACTGCCGCCGAAAAAATAATCGTCAGCAACAGACCAGCCACTACCAAGATAATCGGCAGCCGATACACCCTCTTATCCGGATTTTTTTCTGACCCGTACCCTTCTCGATTACTAAGAAACGCGTAAACAAACAAACCAATTCCAACGGCAATCATCAACCAAAACAAGATTTTCAACAGGACCAACATATTGCCTCCTCGCAAACCTAAATATGGATTTAAAGAACTCGGAAATTATACAAAATAAACCCCAGATAGTCAATATATAAGCCTACTTTATAAACAGTGGTACTAGCTCTTTGGCAATTGGTGCCGCCACGGCACTTCCCTCTCCACCCTCTTCGACCAAAACCGTCACCACAACCCAGTCTTTTACACTACTTCCAACGGGAATTACCATCGTCAGCCAAGCATTCGGTATCGTATTCTCTCCACCCTTTTGCGCCGTTCCGGTTTTACAATATATTTTTCCGCCGTAACTATATAAAGGAAAAGCAGTTCCTCCGGTACTACACACTGCCCGCATTCCCTCCAGTATCGTCTTTCTGTTACTCTCATCAATCCTCAAGTCGATACAGGTGCTAGTTCCAACTAATCTTGGTGAACACTTCATCCCGGAGACTACCGCCGCCGTCATCATATTTATCTGTAAAGGAGTGGCCATTAGATCTCCCTGGCCAATAGCCAAGTGATAGGTATTTCCCAGAAACCACTTCTCGCCAAAAGTTTTCTCTCTCCAGTAAGGCGATGGCATAAAGCCACCAGACTCTCCCGGCAGGTCGATTCCCGTCCTTTCCCCCAATCCCAGTTTTTCACTCCATTTCACCAGATTGTCTATTCCCAAAGCTTCCCCTGTTTTATAAAAGAAAATATCATTACTGCGGGCAATTGCTTTAACCACGTTTATCTGTCCCTCTGTTTGGCCATATTTATCCAACAACCAGTTTCCAAAACGATAAACCCCAATCACAATCTCTCCACTATCGGCAATCAAGGTATCTTTCGTTATTTTTTTCTCTTCTAGAGCCGCCAAAGCCGGCACCAACTTAAACACCGAACCGGGCGCAAAATCTCCGGACAACGCTCTGTTAAACAAGGGCTTCTTTTCCGTGTTTGAAAGCAGACTTTCTACATCCTTAAACTCTCCTCCAAAATCACTTCTTTTTCCGTCTGCAATAAATAAATTCGTGTCGTAAGACGGCACGGAAACCAAAGCCAAAACTTTTCCGTCAATAGTCGTTACCAACACCGCCCCACTTTTTCCTGTCTTTTCCAAAGCATTTTTCAACGCCATAAAAGCCGTCTGTTGTACCGACAAATCCAGGTTTGTCACCAAATTCTCACCGGGAACCGGACTCTTTCTCACCATCTCCGTCCTTCTTGTCCCCTGAGCAGTCTCCTCAACCACCGTTTCACCCGGAGTTCCGGCCAGCCTCTTCTGATACTGACTTTCCAACCCAGATATACCAATAAGGATGTCACCATTAACTCCCAGATTAGTCGGCTTTCCGATATAGCCAACCACTCCGGCCGTCACTTCACCAAAGGGATAAAAGCGTACCACCTTACCATCATTCTCAATGTTCATCGCTATATTTTTCCCATTTTTATCGGTTATCACCCCCCTCTTGGCTTCGATCAACTCTACCTTAACCATATTTCCCTTAGCCAAATCAGTGAAATGCCCACCCATAAATACTGTCAAAAAAAACACCCTTGAAAATCCCACGGCAAATAAAAGGATAAGGATTATACCGGTTAGTCCAAATGACTTATTCTCGGACATTTTAATAGTTTATTCTAATCGTTTCTGTTCTCTCAAACCAGGATAGCGCCAAAAGCCCAGACACCAGTACCGCCAATGTTTCCCAAAGACTCCAACTCAATCCAAAAGCCATATCAAAAACAATGCTACACACCACTCCCAAAAGCACTATCACCCAGCCCATCTCTTTTCTGGTGCTCATTATTAAAGAAAGTCCGCCAATTATCACCAGTATGAATAAACTGGGCAAACCGATCGACAAACCTCGCAAAACAGAAATTAAAACACCCACTCCAAATGCCAGCCAATAAACTCCGTTCCAGTTTAATAGCGTCAAAAGAAATGGCCAAAAAAGGCCCCAACCTAGTACCCCTTCACCCAAAAGTACCATTACCAAAAGAGTTAAAACTGTTTTTGTGGTATTCTTGGATTGCTTGTCCATAATTTTTTATGACGTCAACAAAAATTAATCTTCTACTTCTACCGTTGCTGGTCTCCATCCTACTATCAACTGCTGGCAAACTCAAGATAGGTAAAACCCTAGACAACGTCTTCTATACTATTCTAACCCCTATCTACCTACCGATAGGTTATCTCCGCCAAGCAACCGATACCCAAGTATCTTTCATTAGAAGTCTCCCTAAACTTAGACAACAAAATAAAGATTTGGTTTCTCAAAACTCCCTTCTGTTATCGGAAAATGAACAACTCAAACAATCAATTGTCGATATAAAAACCGTAACCCTCACCCGAAACTTCAAGTCCGTTCTTCCCGTCCGACTCACCGGCTCCATTGGCAACAACTCTGTCTCCTCGTCCTTGCCTCTGGACAAAGTCAAAAAAGGTCAGCCCTTAATTTTTGGCAAAATTCTTCTCGGTACCGTTGCCGACATCAAAGGTTCGGTTATCAACATTACCCCTTTAGATAGTGACCATATCGAGGTTTTTGCCGTCCGTACTTCCTCTGGTCAGAAAGGGCAGTACAAATTTATTTCCAACACCCCTCAAATCACCGACATTCCCAGTCTTTCTCCAATCGCCTTTGGCGACTACGTTTTTACCGAACCGGGAGAACTCATCCCCGGTAATCTCATCGTCGGCAAAATCACCAAAATTATCTCGGCTCAACAGGAACCTCTCCAAAAAGCCCAGATAAAACTGGAGACAACTTTAAGAAACACAACCGATGGTCTGGTAATCATTCTTGAACCATAGAACCTTTGCCGAAAATTTTTATCTCAAACCTCCGACAACCTTAACCTTCTTCAGTAATCTGTCGTTCTCCAACACTCTCGCACACCCTCTTACTACTGCCTCCATCGGTGTCTCCGTCACCCAAACAGGCATACCTGTTTGTTCGGCAATTAGCTTATCAATTCCCCGAATAAGTGACCCTCCTCCTGCCATGACCATTCCCTTTTCCAAGATATCAGCCACTAGATCTGGAGGAGTCTCTTCAATAATCAAAGTGATCTCGGAAAGTATTTGGTTAACGACAGGCATCATTGCTTCTCGAACCTCAATACTGTTTAACTTCATCGATTTTGGCAACCCATTCTCCAAGCTTCTGCCACGAACCACAACTTCCAAAGGGTTTCCCTCTTTCTCACACTTCAACGGGAACGCCGACCCTACTTTGATTTTGACTTCTTCGGCCGTACTCTCACCCAACAATAAACTGTATTTCAGTCTTACAAAATTAGAGATTGCCTCCGTAAGTTCGTCACCTGCCACTCGCAACGACCGATTCAAAACCAAACCGCCAAGGGAAATTACCCCAATTTCGCTTGTTCCTCCACCGATGTCACAAACCATCTGACCCTCGGCTTTTTCAATAGGAAGTCCCGAACCAATCGCCGCCGCCATTGGTTCTTCAACCAAAAAGGCTGCTCGGGCACCGGCCGATAACGCCGCCTCTTGCACTGCTCTTCGCTCTACCTCGGTAACACCGGATGGAATACCAATCGCTACACGAGGACGGGCAATTTTAAAACCAAGGCCTTTATAAAACTCATGGACCTCCACTATATAGTGCTTGAGCATCGCTTCCGCCGCATCAAAATCCGCAATCACCCCATCGCGCAACGGCCGAACCACTTCAATACTGGCCGGATTCTTCCCCAACATTTTTTTTGCTTCTTCTCCGATAGCCAAGATTTCTTTGGTCTTCATGTGGCGGGCAACTACAGATGGCTGTCTAATCACCACCCCCTTACCTCGGACGTGAACCACGGTATTAGCCGTACCCAAATCGATACCGACATCAAGAGTAGCTAATCTCCACAAAGACTCGAACATAATATGGCTAATAATAACAGATTGCCTCATTTTTTGAAAAGCAAAAAGGATCAAAAACATAAATCACAAAATGTTAAACTAATCCATGTCTTTCTCTTCGCAAACTTTGACCAAATTAATCCGCCAACTTTTTTATACCCTTTTCTTCATCACTCCTCTTCTTCTTTGGCCATACACTTCTGAGGTTTTTGAGTTCAATAAGATGCTGTTTGTCTACCTACTGACCATCCTCATCAGCTCCGCATGGGCCACAAAATCCTTCTTAAATAAAAAATTTGAGATCGTCAAAACTCCCCTCGATATTCCCATTCTACTTTTTCTCGCTTCCCAGATCATCTCCACTATTATGTCCATGAATCCTCACACTAGTCTCTGGGGATATTACTCACGTTTCCATGGAGGCTTAATGTCTACCATTTCTTATGTCACCCTTTACTACGCCCTTGTCACCCACTTCCGTGGCGAAACTAAAGCCATCAGGAACCTCTTAACCGCCATTCTTGCCTCAGCGGCTATCATCTCCCTTTATGCTGTTCTCGAACATTTTGGTATCGACAAAAATATCTGGGTCCAAGATGTCCAAAATCGTGTTTTTTCCACTCTTGGTCAGCCCAACTGGCTCTCCGCTTTTCTTGTTGCCCTCCTTCCCCTATCTCTTTTTCAAACAGTAAGTTCCGAAAAAAATAATCACCGTTTTCTTTATGCCTGTCTTTCTCTTTTGTATTTAATCGCCATCATCTTTACCAAGTCTCAATCCGGCATTGCCGCCACCGTCGTTGTTCTGGTTCTTTTCTTCATCATCACCGTCATCCAAAAGAAAAAATCTCTCCTCCTCCTGGTCTTCATTCCTCTTCTCGCTCTTGTCCTTATTTTAAAAGGAGACTATGTTTTCCGCACCCTTTCCTCCCTCAACAAAATCAACCCTTTCTACTCCGACACCATCACCATTATTACAAAAGAAAACAAAACCAGAGTTGGCGGTTCTGACTCCATGGCTATTCGTCGCGTTGTTTGGGAAGGCGCTCTCAAACTCGGACTCAAATACCCCCTTTTTGGTACCGGTGTTGAAACCTTTGGCTACTCCTATTACTCCGTCCGACCCATTGCTCACAACCTCACTTCGGAGTCCGATTTTCTCTATAACAAAGCCCACAATGAGTATTTAAACTTTTTGGCCACCACTGGTTTTACTGGTCTTTTCACCTACCTTTTCCTTATTGGATCAATTCTTTATCTCTTCCTCAACAAAAAAACAGACCATCACGATCTGCGTTTCCCCTTACTCCTTGGTATTATTTCAATTCTCATTACCAACTACATTGGTTTCTCCGTCGTCAACATTGCTCTTTTTTTCTTCCTCTACCCCGCCATTTATGTCTCACTAACAAATAAAAACACTCTTCTTTCGCGCCAACTCAATCTCGACTCCACCCTCGGCATTCTCCTTATTTCCCTCATTACCGTCTGGGCTATCCTCGGTCTGTCCCGAGCCTGGCGAGCCGACATCGCCTACAACAAAGGCAAGGGAAATCTTGACGAAGCGGAAAGGGCCGTCAAACTCAATCCCCAAGAGCCTATTTACTATGCTCAGCTTGGCAATCTCAACTCCCTCGTGGTCACACAACTGATAGTTCCTCAGATTGCCGAGCTTCCTTCCACCGCTTCCGCCGAAATCAAAAATCAAGCAAACTCTGTTCTCAAAAAATACGTTGATCAAGCCGTGTATAACATCAACAAAGCCCAAAGTCTCAATCCCTTTAATCTCAATATTCTTAAAACAAAAGCCAAAACCGAACTGGCTCTTGCCACCATTGACCCCAAATATCTTCAAGACGCCCTCAATACCCTCTTAAGAATTGTTGAGCTTTCTCCTAGCGAAAGCAACAACTATCTTAATCTGGGTATTCTCTATCAAAGTCTGGGTAAACTCGACCTCGCCAAGATAGCTTTCGAAAAAGCTCTCGAGCTAAACCCAAACTCCGAGTCTGCCAAAAGCTATCTTCAAAAACTTTAGGCACACTCCTTCTCCATCACCGTACATATTACAGGTCAAATGGTAAAATATACCTGTTACTATGAAAATCCTGACCACACCCGATCCATTTTTACGCCTTACTGCCCTTCCTGTCGAAAAACTCGACAAGAAGCTAAAGGAACAAATTGTCGACATGATCAAAACCCTAAAATCCGCCAAGGATCCCGAGGGGGTTGGTCTGGCAGCTACCCAGGTTGGTATCAACCGTCGCCTCTTCATTATTATTTTTAACAATCTTCCCGAGATCTTTATCAATCCTGAACTTAAAAACTTTTCCCAGGCCACCCTGTTTGACGTCCACCCTCGCTCTAAAGACCGTTGGCTTGAAGGCTGTCTTTCCGTTCCCCGTCTCTGGGGTGCCGTCAACCGACCCTACTCCGTAGAAGTCGATTATTTAACACCCGTAGGTGACAAACTGGAAAAACGACACCGTAAATTCGAAGACACTGACGCTTCCTATATTCAGCACGAAAATGATCACCTGAACGGAGTTCTCTTTACCGACCGTATTCTCGAACAAGGAGGAGAAATTCTAAAGGAAACACCTTCCGGTCTCACTCCCATTGAGATGTAAAAATGCCCCGCAAAATGCGGGGCAATCACGATCCTCCATCCTGAAGTTGACTTATTGACCTAAGAAATTAACCTCATAAAACTTCGATCATTCCTTTTCGTTTAAACTCGTCCATCATCGCCGTAGGCAGACTGATTCCTTGCAGGGAATACAATTCAGCCCACTCCGTTGAAACAACAACGCCACACCTTTGACAACACGTCTCGATTTTTTCAACCTGATGACCAACACACCTAACATGAAAGCTAAACTCAGGTTTGACAAGCTCGTCATACTTTGTACAACTCACCATCCACCTTGACTGAGTTTTTCTTAAGACGGCGTGTCCCACCCGCTGACACTTGTTTTCAGGGTGCAAAAGCTCATCAATAAATCTCATTTCTTCCTCCTTTCTTCCTCCTATTAAGGTTCAATCTGAATTTCCAATCTGGAGTATAACTCTCATAAATATAATAGTCAACCTATAAGACAGATGTTAGAATGTTAAAATAGATTTATGAAACCCAATCTTATCTACTTCGGTTCTCCCGATTTTTCTGCCACCATTCTCGAGTCAGTCCTTAAAAATAATCTCGTTAATGTGGTTGGTGTGGTTACCACTCCGGATACTCCCTCTGGACGAAGTCTCACTCTAACTCCCTCTCCGGTCGCCATTCTGGCGGGCAACTGTAACCTCCCCGTCTTCAAACCAGCTAAGCTCGATGCTGCCAACCTTATCCATCTCAAACTCCTCAAACCAGACATCTTTCTTGTTGCTTCCTATGGCAAGATAATACCCAAAACATATTTGGAAACGCCAAAAATTGGCACTTTCAATATTCATTTTTCTCTTTTGCCAAAGTATCGCGGTGCCCTTCCCATAAGCCAAGCCATTAAAAATCAAGACCAAACTACCGGCGTTACCCTTATGGAAATGGACGAACTCCTAGACCACGGTCCCCTCATTTCCCAGGTCGAAATTCCTATCGATATCCAAGACAATACCGCCACATTGACCACAAAACTTACTCAAGCCGCTATCTCTCTATTGGCCGATAAATTACCCGAAATCTGTGCTCAAAAATACCAAAAAACTCCCCAAGATGAGTCCTCTGTAGTTTTCACGCCAAGCCATAAAACTGTCTCGCGGGAAACTGCCTTCATTCCTTTCGATAAAATCCTCATTGCCCAAAATGGAATCGACTCCTCCGCCCTTCATGCCCTTATCCGTTCCCTTAACCCCAACCCCGGCGCTTGGACCACCATCAACGACTCTAATGTCAAAATTATTGAAACCTCACTGGAAAATAAAAAGCTCGTTCTCAACACCGTTCAACTCCCTGGTAAGTCACCTATCTCCTGGAAACAATTTCTTCAAGGCCACCCGATTTAACTGTCTATCAAGTATCTAAGAAGATTCTTTTTGCCAATCTTTCGTATTTATCCCGCGAATTACTCTCCAAAAATGTTTTGTAATTACAATCCCTCAAAATATTGGTAACCAATATTTTTGTCTCCAAGGTAACATTTTCCTCTTCCCGTAAAACAAAAAGTCCAAAACGAAAAACATCGTCAATAACTCTAAATCCGACACAGACTTTAAACTCACCATAATTCACTGTCAACAACATTGATCGAGTAAAATCTAAAACCTCTTCCGAAGACAAGACGGGTCCTTTCCCGATATTTCTGTCAATTTGAACCACCGCTACCGTTTTATTTTCGAAATCAAAACTAATTACTAGTCGTTCGTTTGCATCCACTATCTTATACAGCACTTCTTCAAGTGCTTCTCCACCCATCTTTTCCATCTCTTCTTCTGAAAAATTGTCACAGTACTTAACTAAATCTATTCCGGCATCAGTCAATTGACCATCATTTTTATAATACAAACCTATGCCTATCTCGTCAGCCAGAACATTTAGACCCCTTTCGTTTGCATGAAACTCCATCATACCCAAAGAGGTTTCTTGTAAGGTGTCTATTCTTGTATTGTTTTTCCTTTCTCTTTTATTTGCACCATAGAAATCGGTATCGGAATAATTTGTCAGCGATCCAAACTCAGGAGTGGTACCGAGCAATGGCCAGTCTTCAAAAGAAATACCTCGTCCCTCTGGAGAACTACTTGGCATCTGCTTTGGCTGCAGCAACCTGTTCGGCTCTTTGCGTCTCTCGCAGGGATCTCTTACAGGTTGTACAAACTTTAATTTTTACCTTTGTTCCTTCAATTACCAAGTGGTGAACATGAAGATTGGGTTTTCTCACCTGCTTGATTCTGCGTTTGGAAAAACTGACCAAGTTAGCATGTTGTACTCCCTTACCGCAAATGGCACACTGAAGTTTTCCCTTTTCTGGCTGTTTTACTGTTTGTTTCATGGGCACAATTTTAACATATTTTTCTTCCTCAGGTATACTAAACAGGTATACCAGAATATTTTTTATGTTATTCACTCTAATTGGGATCCTTCTATCTATTATTTATCTCATCCTTGCCATTGCCATTCACGAGTTTTCCCATGCCTTCGCTGCCGACCGTCTGGGTGATCCCACAGCCAGAGCCGCCGGCAGACTAACTCTTAATCCCTTTGCCCACATTGATCCCGTTGGCACCGTCGCCCTTCCTTTGTCTCTCATGCTTCTTTCTGGGGGTGGATTTGCTTTTGGCTGGGGCAAACCAACACCCTTTGACCCCTACAATCTCCAAAAACCCCGTCGCGATGCCGGCATTATCTCCATCGCCGGACCAATAAGTAATCTCCTTTTGGCCTCGGTTATAGCCCTAATTGTTCATTTTCTCCCCTACGCTCTCGGAGTTTTCTTGGTACCCTTCGTCGTCGTAAACATTAGTTTGGCCGTCTTCAACCTCGTCCCTGTCGGACCCCTTGATGGTCAAAAAATTGTCTTTGCTTTACTCCCAAGGAGCTTAGCCTACGAGTATCAGGTAATTATGAATCGCTATGGCACGCTCCTTCTCATTTTTCTCATCTTCCCTTTTTTTGGTGGTTCCCCGGTGATGGCCATTCTGGAACCCATCATCCGTTTTCTCATTCGCCTTCTCCTACCCTAATTAGACCATGAAAGCTGATCTATTTTGTTAGAGACTGTTTTGCTGGAAAACTATTTTGACTAAAGAGCTCGTTTCCTGGAAATAAAGCTAAATACCCCTACGATAAGAAGTAATGCTCCAAACCCAAACAAGGCGATCTTCAAAACTGTGGATAAAGCTCCCCCTATTCCTTGACCGACCGTAGCCTCTGGAGTTACTTTAGCGCCAGTTGTCTTTGTCGGAGTAGCTTTTATGGCTTTTTCGGGAGTTGGTGTCGGAGCAATCGTCACGCTAACATCTTGTTTTACTTCACCGGTTGCAAAATTGATTGCTTGTACTACGCCTGAAAGCAAAATACTGTCTGACGGTTTGCTTCCGTAGCCGTCGGACTCTGCCGTAATAAAAAGGTTGGTGAATTTAGTATCGGTACCTGTTGCTAGTTTTCCGTTGACGATTTCACCAATTCTTCTAATTTTACCCGTCTCTCCAGTAGACCAAACAACGTAACGATTTTGTTCTGGAGATAAAGCCGTTTTCAGATCCCGGCAGGTAGCTAAAATTCTGTACGTCCCGTCAACAAACACCGAAGCGGCAAAACAAGAACCACTGGTTCCGGCACCTCTCAACAAAACAACACCTTCATTGGCCTTGGCCGGTTGAGCCAAAACTATACCTCCAAACAAGGCAACAGCAACAACAGCGGTAAATATCTTCCTATTCATAACTCAATTCTACTACAAAAATGCTATTTAAAGCACAAAAATGGCTCCTATTTCTAGGAGCCCAACTTCATAACTACGAAATTTTATTTCTACCCTTAAGGGCGATCACAATTCCTGCAATACTAGCCAACGGAAACAAGAACAGTTCTGCATCAATTGACTTTTGCCCGAACACATAAAAAACGGCGAGCAGAAAAAAATAGACTAGATATCCTAAGAGAGCGTGATAATACTTGTAGTTGCGGCTAAGTAGAACTCCAACGAATAAGCCGACTACAAAATACAAAAACAAATGACCTAACATTCTCGCCTCCAATGTGAATTCAATTTTTAAACAACACCAAAATATACCACATTATGGGTTATTTGTCAAACCTACAGCTCCTTAATCATATATGTTCCCTCGAGGCTATAACCCAATTTTTTGTAGTACTCCCTCGTACCAATAGCCGAAATTACCGCCATTTTCCGGTACCCCCTCTTCCTCGCTATTTCCTCAGCTTTAATCATCAGTCTTTTCCCTAGTCCCCGATGCTGTGTTTTTATACCATCATTGATATCAATCTGAGCCACCTGACCATAAGTGTGCACTTCCCGAGTAATTGCCGCACCCTCAAGTTCCTCAAAAAGCATTCTCTCTGTTTTCTCGGGCAGTCTAAGACGTAGCATCGAAAACAACTTGTCTCCATACTCGTAGGACAAAAACAGTTCTTTTCCTCCCAAACTTTCTCTTTCATCAATCAAAAGTTCCACTTTGGTATCATAAACACCTCCGCGCACCTCTCGACAACGAATACATTTGCATTTTTTTCCCTCTTCCAAAAGTTCCTGCTGAAGAATCTGTCTTAGATTAGTTCTTGCTGTCCCCGCCGACACCCATTTTTTACTGATATCTCGAATCAGTCTATCTATACGACACCACACTGGCGTCTGGGCTTTGATTTCTTTTAATACCTTAATCAACTCCGCCTCTTCATAAGGTACATACTTTCCTCGTTTCCACATCTCATACATCTCCGTTCCTTTAATCGTCATTGCCGGATAAACTTTCAAGTAGTCCGGACCAAATCGGGGGTCATCAAACATCATCTTCGCCATCTCGACATCCTTTTTGGGATTACTTCCGGGCAAATTAGGCATCAAGTGATAACAAATCTTCAATCCTGCATTACGACACATTCTGGTTGCCTCGGCCACTTCGTCAAGGCTATGTCCTCTTTTAATTTTCTTTAAAATCTCCTCATCCAGAGCCTGTACTCCCAGTTGAACCTTCGTCACCCCCAACTCTCGCCAAAGCCTTATTTCCTGTTCGCTCACCCAATCGGGTCTGGTCTCCACCGAAATACCCACGATTCTCTTTTCCGCCGTTTCGTTGTATTTTTGGGCTTCGGCCAAAGTTTCACTCGTCTTACCATTGACGGCATCAAACATACTTTTGAAAAACTCCCGTTTATATTTTTCCGGGTAAGCTCCAAACGTTCCTCCAATGACAATCAAATCAATCTTATCTGTAATATGCCCGGTCTCCATCATCTGTTTTATTCTCCCCTCCACTTGTTTGAACGGGTCAAAGTTTAAAATTTTTGCTCGCTGAGCCGCCGGTTCGTCGGATAAATATGACTTGGGCATTCCTTCCTCCAGCGGACAATAAACACACTCTCCCGGACAATAAAAAGGTTTCATCATTACCGCAAAAGGCGCTACTCCGGACTCGGTGCGCACCCCACGAGTTTTCATGGCTTCAATCAGTTCCGGATCGGTCAAACTTGGCCATATTTCCGAGTTCTTAGGCATCTTTTTAAGTTCTTTCGACCAGATCCGACGATAGTCCTCGATATTCTCCAGGGTTAATTTTTCATTGTCTCTAAGGACTAAATCTTCGATTTGCACTCCCCCTATTTTACTCCCCTGCTAAAATATCCCTAATGCCTCAAGAAGATATCACCACTTCCGTTAAAAATATCTACGATAATATCGGCAAGGAGTTCTCGGCTTCCCGCCAATATATCTGGCCGGATCTAAAGCCCTACTTAAAAAGTGTTAAGCCAAACTCTTCTGTTCTTGACGTAGGCTGTGGTAATGGTCGCCTACTTCTTGGTCTTCCCAAAAAAATCAAGTACACAGGGATGGATATTAGCAAAGAACTTCTCAAAGAAGCCGAAAAGGCCCACCCTGAACAAAAATTTTACGAAACAGACATTACCAAGGAATCTCTCTGGAAACATCTGCCTCAGTATGACTACATTTTTTGTATCGCCGTCTTTCATCATCTTCCAACCAAAAAGGATCAACTTTTTGTTCTTAATCAAATCAAGCGTCATCTCAAACCCAAAGGTAAAATCCTCATCACCGCCTGGAATCTTTGGCAACCAAAATATTTAAAGTATCATTTTGACCTAAAAACTAAACTCCAAAACCCCCACTTTGTCTATATTCCTTTCCAAAATAAACCTCGCTTCTGTTTTGCCATGACCACTCCCTACTTAAAAAAACTCCTCAAGTTAGCCAATCTGAAACTCAAGGTAAAAAAATCCCCCCATAACTATATCCTTAGTTGACCCGAGGATTATTCTTTTTTAAAATAACACCCATTGCCTTGACACATCGGTACCTTTTTGCCATACTAAACTAATGCCCAATGACGACCTCGGAAGCTTCCCTATGCCTCAACAAACGCCCTCCGCACCCGTAGAGCCCGTTGTCGTCGCCGATACCGTAGTTCCACCACCGCCATCTACTGCTGCACCGATATCTAATAACCAAGAAGAACTTTCTCAAACCGAACCAATCATGCCCACCACAATGGAAGATACTCCTCCGGCAACTCCTCCAATTATTTCCCCGGACGCTCTCCCTCCCGACCCCCAAACTTCCCCAATATCTACTTTTGAAGAAACTCCCGAAGAGATTCCCTCGCCACAAACATCCTCCGTCCTAGTCGACGAACATGAAAAACTTGCCGCGGCCAACGAAAGTATGATCGAGAAACAATCTCCTCCAACAACTTCGCCACTCGCACCTCAGTCCGAACCAGTTGAGCCGCCGGTCGAAACTCCACTCGAAGCCGCGCTTCCACCAAAACCTCGATCCCTGGCCCCCCTTATTATCGTCATTCTCTTAATAGTCGCTGGAGTTGGGCTCGCCGCTGCTGCCTATCTGTCCAATCAGTCAAACAAGCTAAAAGTGCAGCTTTCCGAAATCACCCAAACCCTTGAAAAACAAAAAACAATTCTCACTCCTACTGTTACTCCTACCGTTTTTCAAATCCCAACCCCCACCATCGCCACCCAAGGGGCCATCATTGCCACCCCCTCGGCCTCACCAACAACGATGATACCCATCACCAACACCAACGAAATTCTCCCGTTAGCCAACGCTGCTGCTGTACTTAAAGTGGCCATCAATCACTCACCCACCGCTCAATTAATTCTCATAAAGGTAGACAATGCTACCGACCCTTCAACCGTCGTTACCAAGTACTTCTTCCGTGAAGACTTAACCACTAAAAAGTACTTCTTTGTCTCCATTTCTCGTAATGGTATTCCCGAACTCATTGATAAACAGATCTATGTCAATCCAGACAACAATATTCCTTCCCTAAACGACGCCGTACTGGCAAACAAAATGGGTATGGATCTTGGTGAAACCTTGAAACTTACCTATGCTCAGTGCGCCAACCAAGAGGCTTGTACCGCAGCCCCCGTTAAGGCGATGTACATCAATACCGGCTCGGGCATTACCTGGCAACTCTCTCTTTATACCAAAGGTCTCTCCTCTACACCCCTATTGATTCAAATAAACGCCGAAACAAAAGCCATCATCTATAAATCTCCCGAGTTCGCCAATAAATAATTTCTCAAACACAACTAATACATTACTATCTATGTATTTATTTTCTGTGCCAAGGACAAGATTCGAACTTGTGTAGGCTTGCGCCGCGGGTTTTACAGACCCGAGTATTTGACCACTCTACCACCTTGGCATGATCCTATTTTACAAGGAGCCGTTGTTGAGACTCGAACTCAATACCTTTCCCTTACCAAGGGAATGCTCTGCCAGGTGAGCTACAACGGCAATTTAACCAACACCATATTTTACCCTATTTCATGCCCATTTTCCTAAGTTCATCCATAATGTAAGTTTTTAGGTGTGTGTTAAAGAATCCAACAGTCATCACTCCGTATTTACAGATCTTCTTGTAAGTTCCCTTTCCCATTGAGGGTATCGGTTTTGTTGTTTTAATGCTTTCTGGTTTAATGTCTAACATCCTTCCCCAATATTCCCTTGCCACTATTAGATCGTTATCTTTAAAAGTTTGTAAATAGAAACACATTTTCTCCTCTTTTGCTTGACAAATAATTTTCAAATACCTCACGAATTGTTTAATTACTCCCGGATCGGAGTTAGTTACTCTTATGGCATGTTTTGTGGTTTTATTGCCCTCTCCCCAATATAAGCCCAAAGCCAAATATTTCAGTTTTACCTCATCTCTTGTCAATCTCTTTTTAATACAAAACGGCTCACCGTTTGGATTTGCCCTAATGTAGTTAGCTTCGGAACGTTTTCTTCTTGAAATTCCGTACTTATCCATCCAATATATAACTTTGTGTGTCTTAAAACCCAATAAATTCGAAATCTCCGAAAGTGACTGTTTCTTATTCAGATACAACTCTCTTAATTCATTTTCTGTAGGAACTATTGCCATAACTCCATTATCCCGAAAAATACACGAATGTCAAATCATTTATTGGTATCAAAAACAAGATTGTAAGGTAAAATATATATGATAAGCCGCCTTAGCTCAGTTGGTTAGAGCACCAATTTTGTAAATTGGGGGTCCTGAGTTCGAATCTCAGAGGCGGCTCTAGATTAAAGCTCATCTTTGTGGAGAGATTACTTAAAATTCGACCCTACAATAACCATCAAATCGGCTGCTGGTTTATCCTCGGCTGATTGTGTAGCCACCTCTCCACCAACCAACGTAGCCAACTGTGTTGCCTGACTCCCCCATTTTCCGGTTAAGTCTATTACCAATGTTTTTTGATAATCGCTTGTCTTTGCAGTCGACTTTGCCGTCACCGAAATTCCTAAGACTTTTTTGTCTTTTATTCTCTGTTCCAGTGTATTTGTCAAACCTGCCGTCTTCGTCCCGTTTACCAACACCACTTTCAAGGGATTATTTATATCTGTTCCCGTAATCGTAATGGAACCGTCTCCGATATTCACCGGCACCACATCTACAATTACATTTTTTGTCGGGTTATAAATGTACGCCTTTTGAGCAATCGAATAAATAAGAACTTTGTCTCCATTCTCCGCCTTGGCAAAAACAGGTTGATCCTTAAGTTTTTCCTTGTCCGTCACCGTCGCCATCACGGGCTCTTCTCCCTCGGGCAAAATAACCAGCTTGCCCACTAAAGCCACCACTTTTGCTGTCTCTTCTTTGGCTATCTTATTTGGATCTTCTTTAAGTACCTGTATCTCCGTTTTCAGTCGTTGATTTTCTTTTGAAAGTTTTATCACCCCCCCCACACCTCCAAAAATGATTAACAACCCCGTTGCCAAAATAACTTTTCGTTTATCCATATATTTGTAATTAATTTAATAAAAGTTCCACAATATTTCAAGTTTTTTACAAATTGCCACTTTCACTAGCCGTTTCTGTTGGTGTTACTACCATTGTCGGCGTTGGCGTTGGAGTTGGTATTTCTGTTGGACTCAGGGTTGGACTTAGCTCGACTACAGGAGCCGGCGTTATGGAAGTTTCTGGTATTGGAGTAGGTTCAGATGTTACCGTAACAGCAGGTGTTACCGAAACTCCCCCACTTCCCTCAAACTTCGCCGTCTCCGATACCACAAGTGCCACCCAAGCAAATCGCAAGTCCATTCCGGAATTTCTACTAAGACGAATTTTAAAACCTTTGGTGTTCACATCGGCAATTGCATAACCGGGGATATCGGCCACACTCACTCCTCCGACAATCTGCACCGTGGCTGTTACAATCGGCTCCGAAACATACTCTCTACCAAACACTACCTCAACTTCACTACCACCGGCTTTGATCATGGCAAAACCTGCCGTGTCCTTATTAAATGTCGGTCTTCCGGCAAAGTTCACGTCACCTCGGAAGATGACTCGACCGACAAACTCCACCGTATTCTTAAACATTTCCGCAATCTTTTTAGAGATTAAGTCTAATATATCAATCTCACTCGAAATATCACTTTGTATCTCACCTGCAGCCGTAGCTACTCCAGCCACTTGCTTACTCAAGAGACTCAACTTCCTGGTTAAAATATCCACCCCTTCAATTCTTCTGGCGGAAATTGTGTCGGCATATAGCACTCCGGAAAAAGTAGCGTCACCCGACACTAGTAAGTCTTTTGTCGTCACTTTTGGAGTTATTATCTCCAGTCCGGCAACCACTCTGTCAGTTACTATGTCGGAGATGCTAGCCGAATCAGTCGCAATCTGGTTCTTTTTCATAACCAAATTTGTCAGTACTTCTGAACCATTAGCCACATCTATTCCCCTCATTACTTCAGCTAGATTACTTCCGGTACCATTACCATTCTTCACAAAAGCAACTATCATTCCAATACCCTCTCCGTCATATCCGGTCATTGCCGTCCCGATTATTGCTCCAGCCTTTGTCGCCTTCATTGCCACTCCTGGTGTAGATGAGGTAGTTAAATAATCCCCCACCTCTATATCTCCATTTTCAGTACTCACTTTCACCGGTACTCTTCCGGACAAAGCCACCAATACTGGAGTTCCTGATACGTTCGCGTCACCCAATACCATTCCTGGTTTTGTAGACACGATTCCTAAAACAGTTTTGTCATATTGTTTACTCGATTTTTGCACTCCGTTAACAAGAGAGCTATCAACAGAGACCACTTCTCCTTCGACTATTGAGCCATCATTTGATGAATACGCTTCCGCTAAATCAGCACCGCCGACTTTAAAAGCTTCTAAGAAACTGCCTGCCTTAACTGTCACGTTTGTTCCAGCTCCTGCCGTGTTTTCGGCGAACTGAAAATTGAACGTGCCCGCCGTTACTCCAGTGGTAATAATTCCCTGGATCCAAACATTAAAGCCCTGTCCTGCTTCAGAGTTATTATTACTATTGATCATCTCAGCTGGAGTGGTACAGTCCGTAATTAAGGCTTGCGGGAAAATGGCTCCCAAAGACTCAGATCCAGACTGCTGAACACTGCAAGTAGTACCCGCAGGTCCCAGAACTGCCGACTTCCAATCCGGAACGTTACTACTTCCATTAGTCACAATCAGGTGTATCTTAAACACCCAGGACTCACCTGCCGCTAGCGAAAACTGCAGAGCCGTATCATTGGTTAAGGTAGTACTATTTGTCACTGCCTGGTCAGTAGATTTTGTAATAAACAACTTGTCTCCCCCAATACAGTTTGTCCAGGCACCATTTTGGTAACATCTGAATTTATTAGTACTGGTGTTGTAATAAGTAGCTCCGTTCGTTCCGGTTGGATCAGCCGTCCCATTATCCAAAACCAACAAATCCGGTGTTGTCGTGGCACTATTTCCAATTACTACCCTTCCCGTCGATGATGTTGGTCCCACAAGAAAGTTCACATTTCCGGTTCCGGAATACAAATTTAAAGCCGTAGCCCCCGTTGCATTACCCATTGTTATTGTTTTTGCATTGGCATTGGTGCCAATATTAATCGCTCCGGTCGTTCCCGAGTCTAGCGTCACTGTTCCCGTTGTTCCAGTTGTAAAGGATAGATTTCCGGAAGTACCGGTTAGTAAGGTAATTCCTCCTGTACCGGAGTTAATATTCACGGCCGTTACCCCCGTACTGTTTCCTAAAGTAAGTGTCTTAGCGTTGGCATTGGTGCCAATATTAATCGCTCCGGTCGTTCCCGAGTCTAGCGTCACTGTTCCCGTTGTTCCGGTGGTCAGTGACAAATTTCCTGATGTTCCCGTTAACAGTGTAATTCCACCTGTACCGGAGTTAATGTTTACCGAAGTAGACGTGTTGGTATTTCCCAAAGTAATCGTTTTTGCCGAAGCCCCCGTTCCAATATTCAAACTCATCGCCCCAGTCCCTGTGAACAAGTTTGCTGTTCCCGTTTGGGCAGTTCCCCCCATCGTAAAGGTCCCATTTGTCGTCGAAGTGCCGAAAGAATACGTTGTTGCTCCTGCACCATCTAAAATAAAGTTTCCTGTACCCGCATATATATTAAGAGCACCCGTACCTGTCGCACTACCAATCGTAATTATTTTTCCGGTTGCGCTGTTGCCAATATTTATTGCCCCGACACCGGAATCAATATTAACCGCCTGAGCCAAAGTTGCATTTCCAATGGTCACTCCACCAGCGGCAGTCGTGTCGATAATCGGAAATGATCTCGCAAAAACACCCAAAGGCGCCGCCGTCGATGATGGTAACGTCCGAGCATTCAAAACATACTGTGACCCTGCACCATTTATTGCCGCGGTCGTCTCTCCAAAAGTAAACGCCGTTTTTACGGCCGTTGTCAAAGCAAAGTTCCAAGTCTGTGCATTATCACCATTAGCTATGGTGTTTGCGCCCAAAGCAGCCGAAATCGAGTCAAGACTGGTTCCGCTCGTATTACACACCCAGGCTGTTCCGTTGTATTTAAGAATTTCTCCTGACAAACAAGTTCGCAGTAGCGACAAACCGGTGCTATCTACTAGTCCTCCACCGGTACTTAGCTGGACTGCCGAACCAGATACTTTATTGGCGGTCGTGATTGTTGCTAAACTGGTGTCGGCAATGTTGGAAAGTGTATTCAAACTAGCGTTTATTGTTTTATTTGTCAAAGCTACCGCAGTGTCTGTTAATACCACTTTCGTTCCCGTTCTTATTCTCGCCACTCCTCCAGTTTGATCAGTAATCACAAACTCTTCGGATGAAGTTGTCACAGGTCCAAACTGAAGCGTCGTTACCGCTCCAACTGATGGAGAACCATCTGACTCGGCTACCGTTACGGACCCTCCACCTGTTGAGTCCGCACTACATGTCCATCCGGTAGCTGCCGTCCATTTCAGAATTTGATTATCAGTACAAGTTCGAAGTAAGGACAAACCAGAATCATTTACTAAACCACCGTTAGCATTTAATGTCGGTGACCCTGACGTACTATCCGTATTACACACCCAGGCTGTTCCGTTGTATTTAAGAATTTCTCCCGATGAACAAGTTCTAAGTAAAGACAAACCGGTACTGTCTACCAGTCCTCCACCAGTACTTAGCTGGACTGCCGAACCAGATACTTTATTGGCGGTCGTGATTGTTGCTAAGTTGGCATCAGTAATTCCTGCAGTTCCGGATAAATTTGAGTTCGTAAGACCCGAGATCGTATTAGATCCGGCAGCGATTGTTTTATTCGTCAACGTCCCCGACTCATTCAGAAACACAAAGGTATCATTCCCCGACAAAGCCGGAATTGTCGCTGTTCTACTGGCACTAGGTGCCGTAGAGGAAATGGTTGTTGTGTTGCTTGTTCCCAAAACTAATTGATTATTTACTTTTGATAAAGTTAAAGAATTAAATGTTGGTACCGCCGTTGAATCGATATTTTGGACCGTATTCACCGAACCGCTCACCACACTAAAGTTGGTTGAGTTGTAATTGGCGATTCCTTTAACCGTCGTCGAAGCATCTACGCCGGCAATTGTTACTGTTCCTCCAAGAGATACCGGCGAACCACTCACCGAAATACCGCTTCCCGGGGAAACAAAGATACTACTATTAGACAACTGAGCGTTAGTAATACCCGCGGAGACCGCCAAATTGGCCGAGGTTAACCCTGAAATCGCACTCGTAGTCACTCCACTCACTCTCCCGTTTGCATCGGTCGTAATCACCGGAATATCCGTTGCTGTTCCGTATGTCCCCGCTGTTCCCAGTGTGGGTAATGCTCCCGCAATATTTATTGTTGTCCCAGATGCAGTTACCGTATTTAATCCGCTGCCAGTAATTGTAAGACCCCCGGTTAAACTATTTATACTTGATATCCCCGTCCCCACTCCGCTTACCGACTCACACTCCCACGAGTCTCCGTCCCAGCTCAACACCTGATCTATCGAACAACCCGTCAAGAGACTCAAGCCCGAGTCATTTGTTAGTCCCCCCCCACCCCTCAACGACACTGCTGCTCCGGATACTTTATTTGCCTCGGTAATCTGAGCCAGTTTTGCATTAGTTATCTCTCCATCACCAATTTTTCCCGATGTAATTGTCCCATCCGTTATTTTGGCTCCGGTCACCGCAGAATTGGCAAGTTTAATCGTCGTTACCACTCCGTCAGCCAATTTCAGAGTTGTTATTGAGCCATTTACAATCTGGGCATCACCAACCACCCCACTATTGATTATGGCCAAACCGGTCACCGGATCTATGGTAATGGCTCCGGAAACTACCGATGACGTGGGGGATACTTCTGCCCCAGGAAGAGTCACCGTCACGGCCTCTTGAGTCTGATCTAGCCATTTAAAAACCTCTTTTCCGATGGCCGCGGTAACTGTATCTATTTCCTGTAAAGAGGGTGTTATACTTACATTTTCAAAATTACCCCGAGTATCTATCGTACCCAAAATTTGGGAATTATCTTTTAAACTTCGCAGTTCCATGTCCCCGACCATCTTGCCGCCGTTTATTCTACCGTTAATAATCTTTACTGGAAAAGTAGATCCGTCAGTCAGTGTTACATCAGCCACTCCGTGCAACACGATTGTGGCATTTTCAATTACTCGATTATTATTGTCATAAATATTTACCGTCCCATTTATTTCCTGGGTCAATTTTGCCTCATCATTTTGATAAACAAGCTCCGTAAGACCAACATATTTTTCATTCTGAATCTGCGCGTTTTTAACTTTCACAAACGCGTACTCTCCACTGGTTCGTGCAATTACCAAATATGGTTGATTACCCAAATTACTTTCGGATAATACTTCTGGGGTTACTTCCGAAACAGCTTGAATTGTCGCTTGTTTTTTAACAACGCTGGGATTGATTTCACCCCCACTAACGGCAAAAACAACTCCTCCCATGGTAATCACAAAAAACAAAATTAGAATAAAACGAACTACCTGATCATACTTATTTCCAGTAATTAACTGAGAACCATTCATTTTTATTTTTCCTTCATCTTTTCCGGAGTTTTAATAAAGACAATAGCCGCCAGCGCCACTATTCCCATAATCAAAAGCAATACCAGCAACCAAGTCGCCCAAGATAAGTCAACATCAAATATTTTCTGGATCGGCTCGGAAGCAATCATCGTCAATCCATACTTCGAAAGCCTACTTGACCCGAACAAGGAATGTATCCCTTTCCCGTTGTATCCCTCCACGTTTAGTACATTTGTTTTCCACAAATCATAGCTGCTGTCAGCTTCACTCACCACCACTCCCAGTTTGTCAGCATCGGGATGAACCACTATTTTTCCCCCCTCTCCAATCGCAATTATCTCCTGCCCCAACGTACTATCACCCACCCTTTGGAGTTCACTTGACAGGTTTACCCCTGAAACAGCTACGACTAAAACACCCGACACTACATTTTTTGTATCGACTGTTGGAACGGCAATCAAAATAACGTCATCTATTCCCTCAACAAAATCTTCTAAGGTTACCGAAACATATGTTTTTCCTGTATTTAGCGTTGATCTAAAAAACCCCGCGTCTGCAAAATCAAACGAGCCAAAGGTAGTTGCTGCCGGATAAGAGGTAATCAACTTCCCCTTTGCATTAATTACTCCGGCAATTGCTACGTCTGTTCTTCCCAGCAATAAAAACTTTAGCTGATTTGCTAATTCTTTACTCTGAGAGCGAACAAGGGCATTAATAAATACTTCATTCTTTGATAAATCGGTCACCCCTTGTGTCAGACCATCAATTGTTCTTGATAACTCTACCTGGGCAAACTCTGCCTTTTCGGCAAGGTCTCTATTCGCGTTACTGATTAAAGTTCCCTGTACCACCGCAATCATAAAAATCATCAATATGAAGCAAATAAGGACTGAGCCAAATACCTTGAACACCAGTGTCCGCTCTGTCACCAGTCTGGCTTTAAATGAGTCCCATGATGGTAAAGCCATACCTATCAAACCTGCCGTTAAGACCGCGAAAGACCGCGACCAATAATTTTCTATTCCGTAGTAAAGCGCCAAACCGCAAAGCATCAATCCATAAGCAAACGAGATATTTTTCAAAAACCTCTTGTTCCAAAAAAACCCATAAAGCCCGAAGGCTATTAATACGAGTATTAATATACTTACAAGCCATCCTAAACCACTCAGTACCGACCTTAAACTCAAAATTGTCATGGACATTCCTGAGCTGTCAGGAAAAAAATTTAAAGCAATAAATACACTAATCAGTAATCCAAAAATATAAAGCATGTATAGTGTTGAAGACTCGACGCCACTTAATGCTTCAATCAAAATCACCAAACCAAACAAACCGTGAATCAAAAAACCGTCGATATCTCCCCCTGAAAGCAAAACCATCGACAACCCCAAGAAAGCCGCTCCCAAAAAATATCGGAAAATGTTCGTCAAGTTCACCAGCCGTCCAACCTCTTCTTGAATCATCGAAGCCAGAATCAAACCTAACCCTCCGAATATCATCCCCAAACGAATTGGATTTAACCAAAGAGAAAGCCTGCCCAAAAACAAAATATCCTGTTGGTTCGAGTACAAAAAGAGAGACATTCCCAAAACAATGGACGTCAAACTTATCAACCAATCAAATAGGGTCGGAAACCCTACCCTTTCCACCAGCCATAAACTCAGCGTATGTAAAAAAGACTCCCCACTTAAGTCCGACAGGCTCTTTCCTGGTCTTGGTGGTGGCAACAGTGAACTGGGTAAAAAAACATCCTGACTCACCGCAGACATCTTTTTCGATTCAATCGTTTTTTCCCCACCCTTATTACCTTCAAATTTCTTAATTTCCTGTTCTGGAATTCGAAACTTTCCCTTACCGATTCTAACGGAGTTTATGAGGCCTTCTTTTAAAAAACCATAAATACTATTCGCTGAGTAACCTAGGATCTTGGCAGTCTCGGAAACTGAATATGTCTTCTTCATAATTTTAATATTTGTAACAATTTTCACAAATCCCTACAATCACTCTAAGATAAAAACTGGCATCTGTCAAATCAAAAAACATCCCGACTCAAGTACCATTTATTTTTCTCCCGTCTCTGCGTCAAAACAACCTCTTCTCCAGTACAAGCTCCAGCTCGAGAACGTTTTGTGTTAAAATACCAGTTGCTTCATATCAAATACCAAAGACACAAAACATGGCAAAAAAAGGACCAAGACAAAGTATGGGTTTAAAGTGCTCCAAATGCGGGCATTTCAACTATATCTCCGAACGTAACAAGACCAACACTCCCGAGAAACTCGTCATCAGTAAGTACTGCCGTACCTGCCGCCTGCACACTGATCACAAGGAAGTCTCTAAATTAAAATAATTCTTCTTCCCTCGTCTCGTTTTCAGCTCTCCCCTGTTTACAGGTAAATTTTTGCATTACTGTATCAAACTGATATATAATCCATCATCTGAACTAAACTCTGTACTTTGAATTCAAAAGGGAGGTTACAATGCCATACTGGATATGCTATGAGAATTTGGACCGCACAAGTGGTCATTCGGGTGTCAGAGGACGAGACAACCTGGAAAGTAAAACCAAGTCTCACCGGAAAGACAGTTTTGTAAAAAGATACCGGGAAAACCCTAGCAAGCGGATCATTGCCGAAGGAATCACCGCCAACGAAGCTCTGGCCTCGATGTCCTTAACACCGGAAATTTGTCGGCTAACCGCTGCCGTCGATGATATTTTTGGTCAATCTAACCAGATCGACAAAGACATCGAAGGCATCATCTTACACTTGTATATCGCCTACCAATGCATCGTCGACGACCGGGAACTCAAAAAAGAAGTCGGCATTACTCCGACGAGAAAATATCTTGACGTCTTTGTTGATGTCAACGCGGGCAATACCGGGAAATACCTCATCTTTCGCAAGATGGACACTCTTTTTGATGTCCTTCCGGACGGAACCATCGTCAATCTCAAGGAAGCCATTTTGGCTTTAGGTAAGGAGATCATGGCCGTCGTCCTTGAAAATCGAATCGCCCTCTGGAATGAAGGAAACGACTAGCTCCCAAAATCCCCGCTTCGGCGGGGTTTTTTATACCCGTTGTGCCTCAAAATCTGTTAAAATACCCTAAACCTAGGGGTGTAGTTCAATGGTAGAATCCGGGTCTCCAAAACCTGTGATGAAGGTCCGATTCCTTCCACCCCTGCCAATTGTGAGTTTCAGAGTATTTAGCTACTATGCTAAATGGCACCCTGAGCTCAAATTCGAGCTTTTTATCCTTCAAAAAAAGGTTCGAGACAACGAATCTCAACAACTCCCTTTGTAAGGTAGGGCTCGAACTAGCAAACAAGACAGGAGCTTCATTGCAAAAGTCCAAAAACGATTCAATTTCCTGAAAGTAAGCTCTATCTGCGTGCTTATGAGAAACAATATCCCTATTCACTTCTTCAAGTTCCACTTCAAGTTCGTGAGATTTTGCATCGTAAACCTCCTTGTTTAAGGCTTCATCCAAACGCATATCGAGCAAGCGAGCAAGCTTCCCCTTCAAGGCACTGTAGTGCTCATTTAATGCCTCCAAAGAGGTTCTCAGGTATTCTTCTTCATCCGTATGGCTCTCTTTCATAATATCCTTCACAACATTTAGCTTTTTCATATCCAACGACACGGCTTTTACAACCTCAGCGAACTGTTCAAGGATAGCCTCTTCTCGAACATACTTTTGACTACAACTTTTTGAGCCATTTGGCTTCGTACAACGATAATAGATATGCCCTTTGTGTGTTTCTGCCGTTATTCCGCTTCCACACTCACCACATTTAATTAACCCAGTAAAGGCAAAATTGTGTTTGTAACCTCGTTTCTTGTTTGGATTCAAAACATCCTGAACCTTATCAAACAAGTCTTTGCCAAAAATCGGCTGATAATCACCTTTGTGGATTTGACCCTTCCAATTAAACGAGCCATAGTAAAAAGGGTCGTGAAGCATCTTCCCAATCGTTGATTTATTTACTCGCCTACCCTTTCTACCCCTGAGCCCTTCCTTATAAAGGATCGCTCCAATTTGTTTCTCAGAGTATTCTCCACTAGCACAAAGTTCAAAGGCTCTCTGTATATAAGGGGCACGTTCTACATCAATCTGTGCCACATGATCTACTAATTTACTAAGATAACCAAGAGGAGGAACGTGAGGATAGTGTCCATCGCTCACAAGAATATCGTAACTTTTTCGAACTTCATCAGAGAGATTATTTAGAAAGTGCCTTGCAAGTGCATTCTGAATATCAAATTGGAGCTTTTGAGCTGATTTACTATCCCTGCTCAATACCATCCCTTCTTTTACAAAATGGATTTCTTTACCATCTTCATTTATCAAATCTTCAATCGTAATTCTGTCCTTCAAATTCCCACGCAACAACCGATCAACTTTCTCTCCAATTATTCCTGAGACATCAGGATGAGCCTTAATATAAGCAATCATCTCATCAAAAGATTTTCGACCTTCTTTCTTGGCACTTTCGTCTATATCAAACTCTTTAGCAATCTCAAACTTGTTTCTGGCACAATAGTCACGAATCAACTTCTTCTGAGCATCTATTGAAACACCTTCTTCTTTTTGTCTTTTACTGGATACTCTGTAGTAGGCAACGAACTGTTTTTGTTTGTCTTCCATTGTAATCTTTATATATTTTAGCACTGTTCGAGACAGTAATTATTTAATTCGAATAGTGCCTTCTAATACTTCATAATGCCCGCCCATATCCAATTCACCTTTCTTAAAAAGTCGAACTTCTCTCTCAGTGTGTTTATCTTTTAGAGCTGACGGAATTGCTTTTAAGGCTAAGTTTATTAAGATTGCTAAAACGCTGGCCATCTTGACACTTATTTGATTCGCCCTGACTTCATTTATCACCTGTTCGATCAGATAGACTGCGTCCTCATTCTTTCTAACCAGAATCGCTTCTTTGTCTGTATAGCTTCTTTTTAGACTTTTCCCTCCAACCATTACGGCATCCTGATGGTCTTGTTTGTGTTTTTCAGAATGAGCAAAGCAGTAATCGTCATCCTTTACAGAATATGCTCCGCACTTTGTTCCGTCAGTTTTTATATATCTACAGTTTTTCATAGGTTAGTTAAGCTAATGGGGTCTAACATTTTTTGTTTATTCTTTTTAATAATTCTTAATATTAAATTATTCTTATATAGTACTTTCCCGCATGTGGTTATTTGTCTGTGGCTGAACCGAAACACCATAGGCATTATTTGCTGATGGCTTATCAATAAAGCTATCTTCGTTTGAACCTCTAATCAAATCGGTCTCTAAGATTTTGTAGTTGTTCATTGAGTATTTGCCGTTTCTTCCCCTACTTTTACTTATACTTATCCACCCATATGTTGTTAGTTTTTTGAGTTCATTTTGTACACTTCTTACGCACAATCCAGATTGCTTCGAAATTGTTTCAATTGAAGGGAAAGCAATGTTGTCTAGGTTTGCGTAAGTTCTTATGACAATGAATACTGCAAATGCTCTTGCTCCAATTGTTCTCAAATAGTCGTCTCTAATTAGCGTGTAACCCATACGCAAGTAGAGGGAATGGTAATCCGTATAATCTTTCATATTCATATTCATATATTTATTTTTAGGTTCTGGCAAACAGTCTGTCTTTTAGTGTTCTGAAGGCGTCTGTGTAGTCCTTTGCCATGACAGACAATTCGTTTCTCCAATATTGAGTCGATAATTTCTGACATTCAGAATAATCATCGAAGACAAACAAATAATAATTTCCCTCACGCTCTAAAGAATCCAACTTTGCCTTTTTGGCTAACATTGCAGTAGCCTCAAAGATGTCTTTTGTCTTATATTGTTTTTGCATATTTCTCCTTTCTCATCTGTCTTAATACACGAATAAATCCTTCAAGATTGAAGTACGATTCCCATGATTCCGAGTTTGAGAGTTTTCTCTTAGCCAACTGTTCTAGTTCGGCTTTAAGTATGTTTTGAGATTTATTCTTTATATCCATTTACATTTTGTCCAATAAAAAACCCCAGCCCTTACACCTATGTAAGCCTGAGGTATCTATCTATCGGCAAAATGTTTGCCCCCCTTGATTAAATTAGGAAATAATCAAGATTCGAACTGTTTTTCTAAACAGTTAAAAATAAATTGTTAAGTTATTATACTAAATTAACCCAAAAAACTCAAATTCTCGACTAATTTTTATATGGTAATAAAATTGTCTTTTCAAAGAGTAATTTGTTAACTGGATTGTCTGTTTTTTCTCCAAAAATATCTCGTAAGGGACTGTTCACAAGTTTTTCTCCATTGATACCAACCACCCCAATTACATCCTTGGATTGATAATCACTGGTGGGATCAAACATAATTGATACTTTAACCTCAGATGAAACCTCTTTTACTTCGTCACCAGCCACTTTCAACCAGTTCTCGAAGTCCTCATCATCTAATTTTATTTCAGTTTCAAACATTCCGTTTGATGTTATTGCGTTAATTATTCCCCTCCCCTCGCCTCCAAAACGTGGTTTTGTATCTCCCCAAAACATTACCCCACGAGAAGCCTCAATTTCAAGCACCGAACCTTCTGGTAGGTTTGTAGTACCTTTAATTAATATATTATTTCGTGTCTTTGAACTTATTTCTGCATTAAGTGTATATACCTCCACATTTTCCTGTCTGAATTGTGTAATTCTTCCATCACCTCGATTTTTCTCCGTGCCTTCCAACCCTCTAGGGATTGTTATGGAAGCAATTATTACGAAGACAAAGAATATTATTAGTCCCATCCAAGTCAATACTTGTCTCATATATTTGTAGCTTATCACATTCCCACCATACTAATGCGTGGACTAGAATGGTGGAACTCTGTGTAATTGACTTGTGAAACCAAGTGATATAAAAGAAGCACAAGATCGAAGGAAAGAAAAGGCTGAATTTGCTCAGATGATTGGGAAACATCTTCGTGTGATACGAGAGTCGAAGAAAATTAGTCAAGAGAATTTATCTATAGAGGCAGGATATTACCGTACTTATGTTGGCAAAATTGAGCTAGGCCAGTACTCTCCTAGCCTTCATACTATTTGGAGGCTATCACACGCTCTGGGAATGACCCTTGAAGCTTTTTTCAAAGATTTTTCAACCAAATAGCCTCTTCGAATACAACTATCCAGAACAATTCTGTACTGCTCCCGACAAGAATATCCCTTATTCTGTATTTCTCATCACAAAGTATTATCATAAGGGTGAAATATGATTCCATTTATAGGCCAATACTTGCAATTCTCACAGATATATTCTGAAAAAACTCCGTCTATTGAGGAGATAGAAGAATATTTTTCTAAATTTAATTCTTCCCAATTGTTGCAGCTTTTGTGCAAAGCGAATATCGCCATATGGCGAACACAAAACGACTATAAATTGCTGGTAGAACTTGAAAGAAATCTCGTTGAGCTGATGCTACCCAAAGATATTGCCACGAAAACACTTGACCTAATGAAATCGATAGGGACGGACGAGAAAACCCTTACGATACCCTTTCATAGACATCAATTACTTTATGCAATTAAGTTGGCATTAAAGAACCCCAACAACGGCGGTGTTTTACTTAATGATGACAAAACTACTATTGGGAAATATCTCCTAGCTATAAACAATCATCTAGAAGTCGAAGATTATGGTTTGATAAAAAACATTGATATTTTAGACTTCGAAAATGTTAGAAAGGCTATCAGTAGGCTGTTTTACTTCTCACACAATGGCAGGTTCGTGAACAATATCTCAAGAGCTATCGTAATTTGGCTCCAAATACGCAAATCTGCAAAATTTACAAAGAAAATGAAAGCTCAAAAAATTCTTATTGACCTAGATAAGGAATTCGAAGAAGAAACTGGTTTATCAATCGAAGAATTTTTAACAATTGGTTTTGCATATTTAGCCCATTTGAACAGTATCAGTGTACATACTGAGAACCCGTTTGACTTTGTGTTCACAAGTAATTTTTGGACACAGACAAAACTTCCGATAAAAAAACAGTTAGCAGTGCAAAGTTTATTGAGTCAGAACCTAGAAGATTTTAATAAAAATTATTCTGACTCTGTTAGTGATAAATTGAAAAATATTGATATACCTATTTCGAATTTTCTTCCACTAGTTGACGCTCCGATATTAAATCTATCGCCTTCACTTTCTATATGTTCAGACCCACAGTATCTGGAAGAGAAAATGTCTACAGGAGTATATTGGATTCTTCATAACAAGTTCAAACGTAAGAACGAGAAAAGCAAAATGGATTCATTATCCAAATATTATGGTTTTCTCCACGAAGCATATGTTGAGCTGGTATATTCAAATATTTGCGATGATTTGATTCCCATTAAAACAAAACCTGACGGGAAAATAAAAACTTGTGATTTTGTTGGCGTAATAAAACAAGGTGACATGTTCAACCTGCTTTTTATTGAATCAAAAAAAATTGCTTTATCTCTCCCTATGGTACTTTTAGGAGAGAAAGACACTAGTTTACATGACCTTCAAAGAATCTTTGGTGAAAAGGGGTTTGAGCAAGTGTACTCAACCATCCAACAGTATGAACAAAACAAACTTGAAGAACTAAAACACATTCCACTTGATAAAGTGAAAGGAATATATCCGTTGTTGGCCATTGATAGATTAATTGTTGAGGACAGTCTTAACAGGAATTTTTATGAAAGAGAGTTTCTTAACAAGACAGTTTCCAAATATCAACCGATACTTCTTCCAGAAACTATTGCTCGACCTATTTTTATCTCATCGGAAGAAATTGAACTAATTGAGGCAGCAAAACAACACCATTATCAATTTGATTTTATGTCTTTTTTGGAACACAGAAACACCGAATTAAATAAGCGCAGTTACAGAATACAAAGACAATTTTTAAAAGGTTTCAGACTCCCCGATATAGGTGATGTGGTAGAGAATTTAAATTCCATCTGGAATGAATTATATTTAATAGGTTACTCTACTTTTATAAACTCTAGACTTGAAGCGGTCTTTTCAAAGTTTGCGAGAAAGTTAAAGGATACTCTATTTCCTAAACAACCTTAAAGTCACGAAATATCTCTCCCATTTGTTTCTGAAAAATAGATATTTTCAGATTAGGAAGTAAATTGTAGTATTTTAATTTTTCTAAAAAGAATAGATACATAAAATACGCTGTCATGACTATATTGTTAATTTCTGAAGATTGGCTTGACGTTCCAACAAGGCCATTGTCCGTTTGTTTGAAAAAATGACTCATTCCCTTGAGACTAAGATGGGCATATTCAGAAAAATATCGATAAACCATAAGATAGTTGTATTCGAAACTGCCTTTTTTGAATCGTTTGTCAGCAATTTTTGCTCGTTCTAATAGGTCAACTATCTCTCCATGTTTTTGTTTGAATTTTTTGTGAGAAGACAAATCTTCTTTAAGTTTTTTTGAGTAATCATCAAGTATTTTATTATGTTGGCCAATAAGCTGTTGAAGATTTTCTTGTTTATATCCTTCACCATTAGGTCTTAGTGTTGGGTATTTGTTATAGAACGTGATGATTTCACCTATCAACCCTTTTGCGTAAAAACAGTCCTCGGTATAAACAAGTAATAATCGATTGTTGCTGTTATGGGAAAGTAGGTATGCGGTATTGATGTAAGCCTCAACTAAGCTTCTTAGGAGAACCATGGCAGACTCAGGTCTAAATGCATTACACAAAGTAAAAATACCTTCAGCGTAGTTGTTGACAGCCGTGAACACAAGAACTAGATATCTTTGTTTTGGGGACAATCTGCCTCCTGACATTGTTGTATCAGCGAGTAAAGATGAACCATAATCAACCATGTCCCTATATTTAGTTAATCGGTCTCTATCTTCCTCATTCAACTTCAGAGCTTTGTTATCTGTCATCTCTCATATTCTACACACCAAAAGAATTAGTTTAATAAAATCGTAATTGGTTATTAGGTAGGAACTTGTAGTCCTCTGATGGTGTTTTCAACAAACTCATTGAATTCTCGATCAAATGGATTATTGGAATTATTTAACAACTCGCGATATTTTTTCAAAATATATGTATCAATATGCCACAAGCGTTTATCACGATCTACAACAAGTTCATCAAAAATATCTTCAATCTTATGCTTTGCAAGAATATGTGATAGTTGTTCTATCGTAGACGTAGAAGCTATAAAAAATGGTGACTTTTCGAGAATACTCAAATCAATTTTCGCTTGGATTAGTTTTTCTTTAACAAGTTCGTTTAATCTGACATTCAAAAAGTCACCAAAAAGATACCATTCCTCCAAAGTTGCAATTACAATAAATTGTCTTCTTGTTTTCACAAACAAGGAGGGATACATTCCATTTTGATAGTCTAACAATCTTTCATATGCTTGTTTAATCGCCTCGGCGAGTAGAGAAAGATCATTATCCAATTGACCGCCATCATCAAGCTCAGCCTTTGCAAGAGTTGTCATTCTTTTTGACTTACATTCTATAAAAAGAGCATCGTTATTGTGATCAATGGCAACCCAGTCAACGGTATCTTTTCGATGATGGGAACTACCATATCTTTGCTCAGGTAATAAACGAAGCGTTGATTCCGTTGTGGCAGTAATATACTCACCAACATATGACTGAAAAGCAGATCCCAAATCATTCTTAATTTTGTCTGCGTTAATATTTCTATCGTCAATCAAATTATAGTAAACACCATCTGTAATCCGATTGAGGAACAGGGTTGGCAGAGGGCATGTAAGATAAGTTTTATTGCCAAAATCAATCTTAATAAGGGGGTAGCCTATTAGACTGTTGTATGCATAAACGTAATCATGAAACATTGAGAGCTCACTTTTGAGTTTTTGTTTTATGTCAAGATAGTCCAAAGAAACGAGTTGCAACACAAGCACTAAAGTATCCATGTTAATACTTCCAAGTTCAACTCGGGGTGGGTAGGTCAAAGCGAATTGGTGAGTAAATGTACCAAAAAGTGACATCGTAATTGCATAAAAATGGCTAAAAGAAACAGAAAAAACTCCTTCGAAATGTGAACTAAGTTTCGAATATATTTTCCAATAACGAATCATTTTATTCAGGTTGGGTATCTGCTGCCAAGGAAACTGACGATGAGAAATCCTTTTTGTTTCGTTCAGGACATTTTCAACCGTTATATACCTCCCACCAATATCATTCTCCAACGATTTTAACTTGTTGACAGCTCCAGATAAGTGATCCCAAATACAAAAATTCTTGCTTCCACCAATAACTGGAGCATGAATAAGCAATTCTCGCGCAATAATTTCAAGCTCCCATGGCGCTAAACCGTACTGTAAGACTACCTCTTGACTACCTGCAGACCGATATTTTGGCGGTTCCCCTGTAATAAATTTTGGTAGTTCAAAATTTTTTAGCTGCTGATGGTTACAATGTGCCCAAATTGCCTGAAGAGAAAGAAACAAATCGGCTTTCCTAATATAGTTTCTTAAAGTGGTATATTTACCAAACACAAAATCATCATATGGTTTTTCTTCTACACTTTTAACTTTATGATTTACTGCCACGGCATTTTCTGACATGCCTACACTATACTTCAAAAGTTGTATCCTGATAAAATATCCATAATAATGAAACAATTCTCCGAAACAAACGACAAAGGAGACATGGGAGAATCAATATTTGAGTCACTGATTCGCCCATATGCCGTACCGCACAGTATTGGAAGATCAAAAGACATTGGGGTTGATTTCTTATGTGAATGGAAAAACGGAACGCAACCAACGGGAGTCATTTTTGCAGTGCAAGTTAAGTACTATCCAGAACATACCGCAACACTGATCGAAAAAGATCGCAACCTCAACTTACTCGACAAATACATAATTGCCCCAACCATTTCTATCGATTCAGAGACACAAGAATATTGGAAACTTCTTGGTATGCCAGCGTACTTATTCGTTGTTATTCAAAAAAATAATTCAGTAAACGTGTTTTATAAAAGATATACACCCATACTCACAGGAAATATGGCTTCACAACCAAGGTCGCCATTTTTCAAAGCAAATAACGAGTGGAGCTTCCTTGCATTTGCTGACATGTCCAGAAAAGTCGGCGGGTTTGTTCGGGATTTATACATTGATCAGATGAGGGCAAACTACAATAAAGGACAAATTGCCTACATGAACCCTCGTCGACTTGGCCTTGAACAGTTCCCAAATCAAGATGATGACGTATTTTTCAAAGATATTTTTCAGGAATACAAAAATAACTTTAAGGAAACATTCGAAAGATTAAGATCTGTATTGGGCAATAGCAACGATAACAATCAAGGAGTTCCGAGCAAAGCACAAGAGGATAGCGAATAGGGATTAAGAAATTGTTGTATTCTTTGGAGATCAAACGAGCTTATTTCATGCCATACAGTTCGAAGATCGCTCACTAATGCCTGCCCAAAAATTTCAACCACGCCATCGACGAATTGTTTCCTCTTTCAATCTCAATAATAATTTTTGAACAAGCTTATTTCATGCCATGCCATGATTGTAATCATTCTTACTTTTCTGGTATGATTTGAGTATGGTTGAGTCCTTACTTTTCACCTCCTCAGACGATTCGAATCTGACCCAAAACATCCTCGCCGACGTTCCTCTTTTGCGCCAAGGAAAGTGTCGCTTTGGTCACTTCATCGATGGCGAAGTCATGTTTTATCTCGACGAGCCAGTCAGAGACAAGCTCTGTTTTGTCCTTGGACACACCGGACCTCCCGCCGACAACCTCCTCTCCATGTTTACTATCGTAAACACTCTCAAACTCAACGGTGCTAAAGCCATAATCTTGGTCATTCCCTATCTCGGCTACGCTAGATCCGATCGTGACAAACCGCTTCAACCTATAAACTCCCAACTCTTTGCCGGTTTTCTCAAACAAGCTGGTGCTTCCCAAATTATCTGCCTTGATCTTCACAGCGAACTAAACAAAAAACACTTCACCATCCCTCTCACTCATCTTTCTGCCCTACCTCTCATGGCTGACATCTATCAATCATTAAATATCCCCAGTTTAACCATTGCCACTCCGGATCTCGGTGGTTCAGATCGTGCCAAACTTTTCGCCAAAGCTTTGGGGATCAAGAATATCGTTGTCATCGAAAAATACCGCCCCTCAATCCAAAACGCTGTCACTTTAAAAATTACGGGCGATGTCAACAATAAAAATGTCATTCTTGTAGACGACATGATTCAAACAGGAAGTACTCTTCTCGCCGCCGCCAAGCTTCTACGATCCAAAGGCGCCAAAAATCTCTACATCGCCGTCACCCACTGCGTCTATCAGAGCAAGGGTATCAATCTACTAACCTCTACATCATTTTTTGAGAAAATCCTCATCACCAACTCTCTGAAACCTCAAGAAAAACTTCCTTCCAAAGTCTCCATCATCGATATTTCTCACCTCCTCTCTATGGCCATCGCCCGCACCACCTCTTCATCCGTCACTTGAGGAAAGTTTCTGTAATATGCCCCTACTGCTCCTCGATAATCTCTATCAACATTCAAACAAACTATCTCCTCCACCACTTTCTCCAGTTTTTCCTTAAACTCTACCGGCATTACTGGCAAAGCTGCAATGATTTTCTGTGGATTTTTACTTCGCAGTTCCTCAACGGCCATCAGATAGGTCAGCCCCGTGGCCACTCCGTCATCAACCAAAATTATCGTTTTTCCTTTAATATCCAAGTTCTTCCTCCCTCGAAGATACAAACTCTCTCTTCTTTTAATCTCCCGTCTTTCCTTCTCCATCTCTTTTCTCAACCAGTCTTGGTTAAGCTGGCCCCTTTCCTTCTCCTCACACCGTACTCCGCTCCTAGAAACTGCACAGACGGCATACTCTCTGTTATAAGGATGTCCAATCTTCCGTACCAATACAAGCTCCAGGGGAAACTTTAACTCACGGGCAATTACCTCCGCCAAAATCACTCCACCACGAGGAATCGCCACTAAAACACCGTCTTCCTTTTGAAACTTTACCAAGTTTGAGGCCAATCTTTTGCCGGCATCCACCCTGTCTTCGAACATACTACCTCCAGTATATATACAACTTCACCAATCATCAAAGCTCCGTCATCCCCAAAGCTTCCGGTATACGCACATTTTTCGGTACCACGACAAACATCAATCTCTTTTCATAAACATACTTTTTGCTGCCATCGGGCAACTTATCTACCCTATCATCCCACCAACGATTCAAAAACTGCTGAATCATGTAAACTCGATCCTCCGTGTGATAATGACCGTATGGGTCCATCATTCGGATACTATCATTTGCTCTGTCTACATCGGTGACTACACAGTAATGTCCGCTATCCCCCTTGCATATATTTTCTTCATCTTCCATCTCTTCCGTTTCCTCATCCGGATAGTCTTCATACGAATCACTCCCAAAAATTCCCTGCCAATCAACACCAACTGGGTAGTTGTAGACACGCACCATCTGCTCAATATCAAATAGGCTGGCATCCCGCTTTGCCCAAAGACGCATCCCAGGATAAGAATTTTTCACTGCCTTGGCCAAAAGCTCGATCGACATCCCGTTTTTTAGGGCTAACTCTCTTGTCGTCGCCGCCAGGACTAATTTCTCCTGACTGCTCTCAATACCGTAATGCGATAATAAAATTTGCAAAGTAGCTGGGCCACAAAAGGCTGGATTTTCCTGACGAACCCTCGGTAAGCTATCGATTGTCATTTTTTTCTCTATCTCCTCGGGAACCTCCTCTTCCTTGGCCGCCATTACTAGATCCCTCTCCCACAAACCGTTATTTTCCAAATCAAAGTCTCTAATCATCTTGAATCCTGCCTTCTCAGCCACCTTTATCGAAGGAGTATTTCCATTTTCAATCTCCGCCAACACTTTCAAGCCGTCCGTCATCCAGGGTTTCTTCTCCTGAAGATATTCAAACACTAGCTTGCAGCCAATTTCGATTGCCGGAGTAATCAAACCGGCTGGTGCTCCAGGACGCTTAGCATAACTCATTTCCAACCTACCCTGAACTATCTTTGATGGATAAAAATAAACAAAGCCGTGAACTCGACGATCAGTAGCTATCTCTCCCGGCGAATCGGCAACGGCAAATAAAAAAGTGTTTCCCTCTCCTTTTTCATCCATCCATTTTTGGTAATTCCAGATACTCAGATTGTTGACGTTGTCCATCCATCTTTGCACCTCGGGACTCTCTACTATCTGGATCAGATCCCGTAAATCACGGCTATCCTCACACTCAAAAAAGCGGACCACATAACCCTTTCCCTCCTTCAAAAAATAATTTTTGTCCTGGTCCTCCATAACCCTGATTTTACCAAACAATCAACCCTTAAGCTCAACTCTGCTTAATTGTTCTGGCGTATTTTGAGAGTAAACTGGCCAAAACCTCGTCAAAACTGATTCCGTACATCGCCAGTACCTCGGTAAACGGCAGACCCATATCCGGACCAAAGGCAGTGTTTGGATTTGAGTCAGTAAAGTATGGAATATTTGTATTTTCATCCACACGTACGTCAAACTTAGCGTAGTCTTTGTGGTGTAAACCATTGAAAGCACGAACCGCCAACTGAGAAATTTTGCTGGCTAGAGGTTCTTCCACGCTTTTATAGGTGTAAGCCTTGATGTCTTCATAAGACTCGAGGCTGGTAAAATAATGCTTCCCGTCCGTTTTTTTTCTAAATACTTTTTGACCCATAAAAACACTCTTTTTCGATCCATCATCAAAAACCACTACTGTTACCTCCGGCCCATCAATAAACTGTTCTACAATAACCGGAATTTTATACGTCGACACCATCTTGTTAACCTTTCTCTGAGCATCCTTAATTGTTTCCTTGACCGCGTGATTATCAATACCGACACTTCCTCCACTTTCGTTTAATTTGACAATTAAAGGTAGTCCCAAGTCCTCACGAATTGCCGTGTTTGATCTACGAATAAACTGAAATGCTGGGGTGGGAATGCCATAAGCCATTAAAAGCCTCTTGGTCAAATTTCGGTTATTTCCAATTACCATCCCCTCCATGCCGGCACCGGTATAGGGCAAGTTGGACAGCTCCAAAGCTGCCGGTACTGATGTCTGCAATCGATCCATACCCTTTAACGTGTCCACCAAATTCAAGACCAATGATGGCTTGTCTACCAAAAGATTAGTTAGAAAATATGGGTCACCAGGTAGGGTTTTGACCTGAACGCCCATTTTCTCAATTCTCTCCGCCACCTCTTTAGCTCTATCTTCCACTTCCACTTCGGCATAATAAGCATCTTCCGTCGGGAACATTTCCCTTTCAACGTGGGAATATGCCACCACTACCAACCCCAAATTTTTTAGAGCTTCTTTTTCAAGCCTAAGTTTTGGTCTTTTGTGTGCTTTAGGTGTTACCGGCTCCTGCTTTTCTTCTGGTTTCACTTCTTGCTTATGTAGATCCTCCTCTTTTGGTGGTTGTACTTTCTTTTTTATTCCCAACAAATCTTTTATTCCAATCATGAATTCAGCTTAGCATTTTCCCCTGACTAAAATCAACCGTTGATTTTCTTTTTTTCGATATCTCTGAGCTTTTTGTAGTCCAAAACGTACAAGGCGCTCATCTCTTTTGAATCTTCCTCATAAAAATGTCTACCCCTTCTCTCAAAACCACATGCCTCCACTACCCTCATCGAGCCAACATTACTCTCGTCTATAAAACAAAACACGAACACCCCTGTACCCTTTTTGATCCTATCAAGTCTTTTTAACTCCAAACATGCCTGCCTCACCGCGCTGGATATTTGTCCACCCGGAGCCTTTGGTAGTTTGGCAAAACTAATTTCAAAAATCTTATTATCATTAACTTCACTCTTTTTAATTAAACCCGTCTTTACGATTCTATTAATGATTTTCTTCTCTTCGCTACCCGCATAAAGATATACAAACCCCTGAACTTCTCCAATCTCGCTGGCTTGATCTTCCCCAAAAATTTTATCTGTACCCGATACTGCAAATAGGTAGTATCTCCCGTAAGCTCCTTTTTCATCTGCCCATTCATAACGATCTTTTTTAGACATCCCGGCCACGCTATCCATCATCTCTTGTACTTCACGATGATCAACAATCCTCCTTAACCGCAACATATCTTCTTTACGTCCGGAATCAAAAAATCTTATCTCCACTTTCTCACCTGGGTACTTTTTTAGTTTTAGGTCGTTTTTATGCATCTTCACACTAGATTACCACATCTGCTAGTGATTTTTGTACTTGCTTAATTTGAAAACCAAGATACAATTCACCACAACAAGTACTCTAAAAATCTAAAAGGAGGTAACATGGCCGTCCATTTCCTTGCTTCTTTTCTTGACAGAGTTTCTGGTCTCTTCAGTAAGAATTCTCCGCCGGAAACAATCGAGTTCTACGATCCCATTTGTGTTAGACGACCCGATGTCGAATTTCGGGTTCTCTCTTCTCTCGCCAGTCAAAATGTTTATTTCATTGACCTGGACACAACAAACTACCTCGACGGTCTGATCTATCTCCCTTCCATCGGTCTCACCCTTACCCCTCCTCCTCCCCAAAAAGCCATCCGCAATAATCTGGGTTTCTTAAACCTGGGAACCAAACGGGAGGTAGACCCTCACTCCAATCCGGACGTCGCCGAGGTTGACGCTGTTTTGTATTTCGAGTATGAAGGTCGTGAGTGCAAAACGGGACTGCTTGAAGAAAATGGGGTTGCCTACCTGTTCTTTGTCAAAATCTGGAATGACCTCGACTTCATCATCTGGGAAAAAATCCTCAACAAAGTCATCAATGATCTAACCATTGATATTGAAGGTTATCTTGTTTCCAGAGTAAATTTCACGGTAGCCACCACCTTCATCCCCAACAATCCAACGGAGGCTAGCAAGCTGGTAATCAGCCGTCAAGACGACCACTCCGACGCCTCATTCGCCGTATCCAACCACACGATTGGCGCTCTAGAAAACAGTGACGAAGAGTTTGACGACGACGAAGACGATGAGGAAGAGGAATACGAAGAATCAAAAACACCAAAACCCCGACGCTGATCGGGGTTTTTCTTTGTATCTCCCCGCACTTGCGATAACACCCAACCAAGGGTACAATTCCACCACGCACACTAAAAAGGAGGTTGCTCATGACAGTCTTATCCCCATTGCTGTTCTGGATTTCTGTTTTCGTAGGGTTTCTCTGTCTCGCCGGTGCCTACTTCATCGAGAAGTGGTACTCCAAGGTCAACAGTCCCACCCCCAAACAAGAACTGATTCACAAATATCTCTTCCCTTTTTTGTTCTTGTGTTTTTTGGTCTTCGGCTTTACCCCAATTTTCTTCTGGTTCCTTCTTCTGCCTTTCTAAGTATTACCGCCCCGATGTAAGTCGGGGCTTTTTTTACACCTTAACCACGATGTTTCCTTGTCTCAGAATCTTTATTTCCTCTCCTGTCGTATCCACAATCGTTGACGGTTGCCGCAAAGGCAACTCCCCCGCATCAATGAATAAATCAATTAATTTTTGTTTTTCCTTGGGTACCGTTTTCAAAAACTCCTCCAGACTTCTTGCCGTCACCGCTCCGGAAACATTAGCCGATGTTGAGGTAATTGGTTTCCCAAAAATATCAATTACCTCCAAAATATCCTTACTCTCCGGATTTCTCAGTCCTAATGTATTAGTTTTCCCCTGCGCTTTTTTGGCCACCTTGTTTTTGCTTATGGCTACGATAGCCACCGCACCAGGCCAGTATTTTTGCACCACTTTCTTACCCAAATCACTCAAAATTACATACTCTTCCGCCATCGCTACTCCACTCACCGCTACCAACACTGGTTTGTCTCCTCGCTCACCCTTAAATTTCCATAGCTTTTTCAAAGCAGTCTCGGAAGTTGCATCCACTCCCAGTCCGTAAACCGTTTCGGTTGGATAAACTACCAAACCACCATTTTTAAACGCCTTCGCCACCTCATCCGCCTTCATTCGCGAGAGTAAAACAGTTCTCATCTGGGTTATTTTACCCCAGATACTTAAATCACAAGACCAAGACAGTTTTTAGAAACGACAATCTGTTAATATCTAATCAATGCAAAAAATTGTTACCTTGGGTGGTGGTACCGGAGCGCCCATTATCATCCAGGCTCTTCTCCTTGCCGGGTACAAAAACCTCTCTTGTATTGCCGCTAGTATGGACTCGGGCGGTAAAACAGGCATCATCCGCTCCGACGAACGCGACCAGGTTATTGCCATCTCCGACCTTCTCCGCACCCTCATTTCCTTAATTTCCAGTACCAATCATAAAAAAAATATCCAGGCTTTTACCGATCTCGTCTCCTTTACCGATGGTCGCCAAAGAAATCTTGGCTACACCCTCTACTACGCCCTTCTGGAAATGTATCAAAACGACTTTATTAAAGTCCAAGAACATCTCGAAAATCTTCTGGGGATCAAGTTTGACGGCACCGTTATTCCGATAACTACCGACTCCAGCAATATTTGTTTTGAAACAAAAAACGGTACTGTTTTCCGAGGCGAACACGAACTGGACAAACAATCCATGTCCAAGAACTCCATTACCGATCTTTGGCTGGACCCGGACGTGCCGGCCACCCCTCAAGCCATCGAAGCCATCGAAAATGCCGACTTCATCATTTACTGCCCTGGTAGTATTTACGGCTCAATTATTAGTACTTTTCTCCCCGTAGGCATCAAAGAGGCTTTATTAATCTCCAAAGCAGAAAAGATTCTCATTACCAATCTTGTCTCCAATAGAAATCAGACCCATCATTTCACTCCGGAAAAATACTTAAAAGTCTTCCGTCGTTTCACCGGTCTTTCCAAACCCTTCGACTTCATTGTTACCCCCCACATCTCTCAAAAAGATTTCGAAAAAAAATACTCGAAGGTAGCCAAGTCGTATGCCCTTGAACATTCCCACTTTCTTGGCTGGTCAAAAACAGAGCTCAAATCGATTTCTAGAAAAGGTATCAAAGTATTAACTTCTGATATTATCTATATCACCCCTCAACTCAACCGTCTTCGCCACGATCCCCAAAAGCTCTCCAAACTTCTCAAGGCGCTCATCAAATAAAAAACCCGCCATTTCTGACGGGTAAACTGTCTTTCCTAGTTGGTTTTTACTAAATCAACGATCACCGCATCAGGAGGTAACATCGAAACTTCAACCGGGAACAACCTCATTCGGTCCTTTATCTCCACACGGAATAGCTTGCCGTCTGGACGACGAACATAATCTCCGTCTTGGCAGTGATACTCCCTGTCTTTAGTTTGGAATACTCCCTTAATCCCTTTGAAGAAAAAGGTATCCATCACCACTCCTCCTTTCACTAAATGTGCAATATTTATGCGATTATACAACAAAAAACATGTACTCCCGTGCATCATATTAAAAGAAAATACTCTGCACCTCAGCATCAAAAAAAATAATTTTTGATCAACTCACTTTGTATCTTCTACCGCCGGTTCACCCCTACAACGGGTGCGTCCTTAAACTACCTTGCTGACCTCAAGGCGTTTCTACAACTCTAAAAGACACTTCATGCTTCGACCTACCCTACTCAATTACTGTCCACTTGTTAAGGATTCTATCTGCGTTTAAAAACGGTGGTCACGAAGACACAGATTTTGTTTTTTTACCCTGACCTTGATACTTGGGATCTTTCCCCAAAACGTAAAGGTGGGTGAACTGTCTCGACACTGGAAATGTCGAGAACTCCGTCCCCCGAAAGATAGCTTGTAGAGGAAAAACCTCCCAATCTATCAAAGTTCAGAGCAACTTCATTTAATCACGCCATGAAAACTCGTGTCAAGTTTACACAACTTGAATACCTCAAATTGACCCTTCCATGTTAAAATACCTTGATATGCCTCGTCCACTTGAATATATACGCTCGATAAGACTAGAAATGAAGCAAGTAAAATGGCCGTCCCATCAGACTGCCTTAAAGATGACCGTCTTAGTCATTATTACTAGCCTAGTCGTAGCGTTCTACTCAGGGGGTCTTGACTATCTCTTTACGACCATGCTTGCCAAAGCACTAAATCGCTAAAATGAAACTAAAAGAAGACAAAGCCAAACAAATCGATGAACTTGTGCCAAAAACACAGGATCCTAATCATGTCGTCATTACCGATAATGCTCCCCCTTCTGCCAAATGGTATGTCGTCCACACTCAATCCGGTCACGAAAATCGTGTTTTGATTACCTTAAAAACCAGAGTAATCTCCATGGGTCTTGAAGACTTCATCTACGAAATTCTCATTCCAACCCAAGAAAAGATCAAAATCAATAAGGGTAAGAAAACCACCATCAAAGAAAAGCTTTTTCCAGGTTACATGCTCGTTCGCATGATTGTCTCCGACGACTCCTGGCTCGCCGTCCGCACTACACAAGGCGTCACTGGCTTTGTCGGCACCGCCGATCAACCCACTCCTCTTCCTGAAAACGAAGTTAAAGCCATTACTGCCTTTGGACAGCAAGCCGCTCCCAAGTTCCAAGCCGCTTTCACCATGGGCGAAGCTGTAAGAATCATCGAGGGCCCCTTCACCGATCTTCTCGGAACCGTTTCCGCCATCGACGATGCCAAAGGTAAGGTCACCGTCCTAGTCAGCATCTTTGGACGCGAAACTCCTGTTGAGCTTGACTTCCTCCAAATCTCCAAAATCTAAGCCATTTTTCCACGAAAAAGGAGGAGCTTTAGCCCCTCCTACTTACACTTACTTAACTCGATAACCGGGATCAACACTCCCTTCTGGGATATAGAAAATGTAGGCATTGTAGCCCCCGATGACCCACCATGCTCCCTTTCCTGACGGAACATACTCGACAATCTCTAAACGAGGTTGTCCTGGCCCTTCAACAATATATATATTCACATACTTGTCCACCTTTTCCGGGTGAATCATCCCGTTCTCAGTCACGGTATTGTAAAACAGATACTCTGTCTCATCGATACTACCGCTTCCTAAGAAGAAGCCACCCGAAACCGCTGTCTCCTCATACAGATTGTGCAGTGGTTTGGTCTCACGCACAATCATTTCTTGAGGAAATGTTTTTCCTACTTTTGAAGCAACAACCCCGCTCAAAAAAACGGCTACTATGACGAGCATCAACGCTCCAATCGGATCGACGTCATATTTTCGTATTACAACCCAAAAAATAGCCAGGCCAACTACAACCGTAGCAAGAATCGTCAACATTTCTCCTCCTGTTTCCTGAATGTCAAGGTTAAAAGATAGCCCCATAGTCTCATATCGCTCTCATCTTGTCAAGCAAAAACTTGACTCTACCTCTATTTTTTGCCATAGTAAAGATCAGACACTCTATGAAAAACTTAAACAGCGAAGAAACTCTTTGGGTGATACTTCCCGTTCTTCTTGTGATTGGTATCCTCATTGCCAGTATCATCATCCTTCCCCAAACCCAAACCGAAACTCGTAGCAAAGCCTCTGAACCCACCGTTGTTCCAACCGTTACAACAACCCCAACCGTAACCCCTCTTTCTCCAGAACGTCCCGAAATCATTTGTTCCGCTCTGTACTCTCCTGTCTGTAGCCAAAACGGCGTCACCTACCCCAGTGAATGCGAGGCAAATAACGCTGGCGTCACAGCCTTTACCTCAGGCGAGTGTCCATAAATTCCTAACTGTGTTAAAATATGCCTACCTCGGCAAGTCTGAGGGAGCTTACCAAAAGTAAAGCGAAATAGGTATATCTACTAACTAGTGCATCAAACCTATTCAACTTCCCTTTTTGTGTGGCTATTAAAAAATACTAAAACTAAACATGGCAAAAAAAGTCAAAGCCATCCTGAAGCTTAACCTTCCGGCCGGCTCCGCCAACCCCGCTCCTCCTGTTGGTCCTGCATTAGGACAGCACGGTGTCAACATTATGGAGTTCATTACCCAGTACAACGCTAAAACCGCCGAAATGCGTGGTCAAATCATTCCCGCACTGGTTACCATTTTTGAAGATAGATCCTTCAAGTTTGAGCTCAAAACCCCTCCTGTCACCGCCCTCATCAAACAGGCTCTTAGCCTTAAATCAGGCTCTGGTACTCCCAACAAAAACAAAGTTGGTGAAATTACTCTGGAACAAATCAAAACCATTGCCGAGAAAAAACTCGCCGACATGAATACCAGCAACCTAACCTCCGCTATGGAAATGGTTAAAGGTACCTGTAAATCAATGGGTATTACTATCAAAGAATAACTATGGCTAAAAAAATAATCTGGGACTCCCTATACACCGACCTACCTACGCACGTAGCCGTCGCTCTTCGTACCGCTCGCCTAAAGCCGGAACAAATCATCACCAAAGAAGATGGTGAGCTTTTGGCTATCGAGGGCATCAAAGAAGAAGACCTTGACTCTATAAGAGCTATCTACAACGCCGACTCCATAGCCATTCCTACCAAGGAGGAGATCAAAGAAGCAGAAGCCAAAGAAGAGGTCGTAGAAGAAGCCAAAAAAATTGCTAGAAAGGTTGTTGCCCGCAAACGTAGTAACAAATACAAGGCCATGGCTAAAGCCATCAAAAAAGATGAGCTTTACTCGGTTGCCAACGCCGTCGCTATCCTGGCCAAACTTTCTAAAGCTTCCAAGCTCAAAACTGTCGAACTTCACCTCAATACCCGTGAAACAGGTTTAAGAGGCGAGCTCAAACTTCCTCACTCTACCGGCAAAGATGTCAAGATCGCCATTTTTTCTGATGAAGTAGCTGCCAAAATCACTGCCAACACCATCGACTTCGACATTCTTCTTTGTACTCCCGCCGACATGCCTAAAATCGCCCGTTTTGCCAAGATCCTTGGCCCTAAGGGTCTCATGCCTAACCCAAAGTCAGGAACGGTCACCGAGCATCCCGAGGAAAGAGCCAAACAGCTTGCTTCCGGAGGCACCCTTCCCTACAAAACCGAAGCTAAGTTCCCTATCATTCATCTCAGTTTAGGCTCCATTACCCAAAAAAGTGACGACTTGGTAGACAACATCAACGAAGCCATAAAAAGCATCAACGTCACGAAGATCAAATCTGCTTATCTTTCCTGTACTCACACCCCCTCCGTCAAGCTTGCTATAAGCAATATCTAAGTCTCAAAAAGTTACCAGTAAAGAAACCCTCCATCCGGGGGGTTTCTTGCAATTTTAACTATTATGAGATACAATCCGACCATCATCAGCCACTCGGCTGAATCACCTTAAAATTTTGATTAGACCCACAAAAGGAGGTCACCATGGAAATCGGTAACAGTAAAACCAAATGGATCCTTATTGGTTTTTTCGTCGTTGGATTCCTTGCGTTTTTCCATTTTGCCATCGGAGATGTCAATCTGTTTTTTGCTCTGATTGGCATAATCGTCATCGCCGGTTCAATCATCTACCTCACCTCAAGAAATTTCTTCAAGACCCTTCTCGGTTTTATTGTTATCCTCATTCTCTTCGCTTTTGGCATATGGTCGTCTGAAAAGATCAATACCGCCTTTGCCCAATCACAACCCCCTCGCCAAGTTGAAGAGATCATTATCGACGGACAAGACACCTCTCTGGTTATTCCCCAGGAAAGCACTGAAACTGCCTCCGGCGAACCGCTTCCCACCTTCACTTCCGGAAACTGCGTTTCTGCCAGCTTTCCTGAGAGTATCCGACAATGGTGCCCTCTTATCGAAACCAGCGCGGGAAAATACAACATCGACCCCAAGCTTATCGCCTCAGTCATGCTTCAGGAAAGCGGAGGCAACCCGCACGCTTCCTCCGAGGACGGTGCCATAGGTCTGCTTCAGGTCATGCCCCGCGACGGCATCTCCGCCAGCTTTCAATGCATTAATGGTCCCTGCTTTAGCAGTCGTCCATCGATGGAAGAACTGTATGATCCTAAATTCAATATCGAGTATGGTACCAAGATGCTTGCCGGACTGATAATTAAACACGGATCCGTCAGGGATGCCCTCCTCAAATATGGGCCCTCCGGTGTTGGTTATGCAGGTTACGCCGACAAAATTCTCAAAATTCACGAGACATACTAAGGAGAAATTCATGAAAAAACAACTCTCCCTTCCACCTGTCGGGACAAAGATCCCGAAAAGTCGTCGGGGTCGGCTAAAGTTTAATATCAACCCGATCGTAATTACCGTCGTGGCCATCGTTCTCCTTGTTTTCCTCGCCGGTATGGCTTTTGGTAACGCCGGCCTTAACAACACCGCCCTCGCCAAGGCCTCACTGATCACCTGCCCCAATCTTGATATTCGTCTCGACGAGACCAACAACGACTACTACGTCACCCTCCCGGAAAGCGCAGATTGGTGCTACACCATTCCGGAGAACCTCAGCGATACTTGGAAAGGTATTGTTGAAAGCCCAGTCTCCCTCTCCAAGGTGTCTGCTATGATCGCCGCCGACAAACAAAACCAGGACCTTGTTAAGGAGGCTATGATCAAAAGCCTCCAGACGGGTATACTCATTCTAATCAAATAATTTTGGTGTTAAAAAACCGGCCAGTTGGCCGGTTTTTCTTTTTGTTAAAGACTATCTACATCCGAAACAAGCTTGAACTTGTTTTTTCTCTCTGTTCGAAAACTCTACTAAACCTAAATCAAACAATTTCTTAATGGTTTTTAGGGGTCTTTTAACCCCCAACTCTTTAGACCAAACCCCCAATAAGCTTACTGTTACCGGACTGGACTTATATACCCCCAACATGGTAACAAGCTTTTGTTCATCGACGCTCATAGATAAAGAGGGGTTACAAAGTTCCACGAACTTTACGGGAAACGTGGAATCAACGACCTTGATTAGACCACTACTTAATAGCTCTTGCACGTCCGCGCACCGCAGCTCCCATTCGGGAATCGCAACCGGACCCTTGAGAACCTGATACCACAAATTCATCGCGTTTCCCGTAACGAAAATCTTTGTCTCTTCGTCCAATTCAAGCCTCCTAGGATATGTAAATTTGCTAGACCTATATTATATCTCACCTCTTGCAATACCGCAACCGTGGTGTTAAACTAACAAAGTTCCAAGACCAAGGGCGATCACTAAGCCCCTTGCAGAACCAATTTAATGGCTCAACTTGGAATGGAGCCTTTTTTATATTCAAATCAACAAACAAAACAAAATGCCAAATCAAAGAAATATTCATCAACTTGCCTCAATTACCAAAGGCTTAGCTGATTCTAAGGCTGTTATTCTTACCGAGTACGCCGGTCTCACTGTTGCCGAACAGAACATTCTCCGTGAAGAAGCTGAAAAAACCAACTCATCCTTCATCGTCACCAAAAACAACCTTCTCCGTCTTGCTTTTAAAGAAAAGTCCAAAGAACTTGCCGACACCCTCGACTCCTTCCTTAAAGGTCCTACCGCAGTTCTCTTCGGTGCCGACGCCGTCTCCGCCGCCAAAACCCTCACTAAATTTGCCGAAGACCACGACAAACTCAAAATCAAAACCGGTATCATGGACGACAAAGTCATTACCTTGGCCGATATCTCCGCTCTCTCCAAACTTCCTTCCTACGAAGAACTCCTTGGCAAACTGATGGCTCAGCTTCAAGCTCCCGCTCAAGCTCTCGTCCGACAGCTCTCCGCCCCTATGCAAAACCTTGTTTATGGTTTGGATGCTTTAAAAACCAAACTATCCGCCTAAATTAGTCTCGTAAATTAATAAATAATATAAAAAAACATGTCCGAGAAAGTAACCAAACTCGTCGACCAAGTCAGTGAACTTTCCGTTTTGGAAGTCGCTGAATTAGTCAAAGCGTTAGAAGAAAAATTCGGTGTTACAGCCGCTCCCGTCGCCGTCGCTGGTGCCGCCGCTGCTGTCGCTGCTGCTCCTGAAGAGGAAAAGACCGAGTTCGACGTTGTTATCGCCGATGCCGGTGCTAACAAAATTGGTGTTATCAAAGCCGTCCGTGAGATCAAAACCGATCTAGGTCTGGTGGAAGCCAAAAACTTAGTCGAAAAAGCTCCCGCAGTCGTCCTTGAAGGTGCCAAAAAAGAAGACGCCGAAGCTGCTAAGAAGAAACTCGAAGAAGCTGGTGCAAAAGTTGAGCTTAAATAATACTCAATTTAAACCAAAGAAAAACCCGCTTTTTAAGCGGGTTTTTTTGTACCTCACAAGAGTATCATGGGGTTTTACCCCCTAATTCAATTCGGGCGTAAAGATGCCCGAAGGTGAAGCAGAAGGAACCTTCGAGTCCAGTTCAATGGAGTCTCCCTTTCACAAAGTTTCAGACTGGCAGGACTGCATCCTTGCCTAGCCGTCTTCTTTCTGCTTTTATTCGCTGTCGCGCCAGGGGCACACATGCCCAAAAACAGCGTCCGATCTTGGGTGGTAGATTTAGCACAGCTAAAATCAACCTATTGACGTTGTGTGTACGGAAAGCTGAAGGAGGCACGGCACCCCACTACCACCATTGGGCAAAATGCCCGAAGCGGCGTGCAGTTACCTTCAGCCTCCATCCTTAAATAAAGGTCATCTTTTTCTCCTTGGCGTATATAGCGGCAGGGATCAAAATTGAATGTGCACTCTTTCGAGAATACCCATAATATAACACATCTGGGTATAATTGTCAATACTATAGGGATTAATCCCTCTCAATGTTCTTGCTTACAAACCATAGAAAAGCCCCCTTTCGGGGGCCTTAGTTCAGTTGTTTATTGAATAAGCGACTTCAATACTTGCATCATTTTCCACTCGTTTGAATACCAGAATACACATCCCTGAAGGCACCAAGGCCCTTAATCCCTGCTCATCTATCAAAACTTTTTCAGGCCTTTCGCCAACGTAATATAGAGTAAAGTCCTGGTTTGGTAGCAGTTTGAAGACTATTTCCTCACCAGGCGTTAATTTTTCTAACCTAGTTACTTGAAATACCTCAACTAAATATTTCAAGTACTTTCTAAGACTCATATCTTGGATGATGGGAACTAATCTTGGCTCCATCTTTTACACCTCCGAAATGATAAAGATGTGTAGTTCTCAAAAACATTCAAAGTGCGTTATAGGGGCAAATATACCACTTCCCTGCTCAATTGTCAATAATATAGGTCATTAACTCCTACTTGACGTTAGTGAAACTATCTGTTAATTTCTATATCAGACATGGACAACCAAGACCAAACCCCAATTGCCGTTAAACCAATCAAGAAAGATCTTGATCTAAACAATCTCCCAGACCTCCTGACCGTCTCCGAAGTTGCCCAAATACTCCGTGTTTCCACTCTGACCATCAAACGTTGGGGCAAGCGCGGCAAGCTTCCTGCCATTCGCATCAATTCCCGCGGTGACCGTCGCTACAAAAAAGAGTCCGTTCTCTGGATGTTAGGCATAAATCCCGGCACCACCAACTCCTAAAAAACCAAAATGACGTACTCCCCGGGTAGACCTTCGGTCTTCACCCGGGGTTTCTGGTTTGTTTACCCTTCGAACTCGGCGGAAACGTCAGTGCCAAGGTCGAGTTGACCTTGCTTGGCAATATAACTCTCAATCTTCTTTTCATTCATTCCGACAGATGAGACAAAGTATCCGGTACTCCACACCGAACCTCTCCGGGTATATATCCTCCGTATGAAGGGAAAGTGTTTCCTCAGATGGTAGTTGCTCTCTACCTTTAACATTCTGACAACGTCAGATATCGTCTCGCTAGGCGGAATCTCCATCATCAGGTGGACATGATCCCGGTCGGTATTAAGGGTGTGGAGATACCAGTCTGGATGTAAGGCCAAGGTCTGGTGGATACTCTCTACCAGTTCTTTCTTGACGTAAGGCTTCAGTATCTTTCTCCGGTACTTTGTTCCCCAAACAATGTGATACTTAAGTTCGTAAGTAGAGTGACTTAACCGCCGAATTCTCATGAGGAAAGCATAGCACCCCTTCGGGTTGCTCTGCTCATTCATCCCCGGGTTCGTGGTTCCTCACCCGGGGTTTCCTGCAAGGTACAAAAAAGGCGGTGAGATGGTCACCGCCGGGGAGAATTACTCCCGATTTACGAAAAGATATTTCCAAAATTTCTTAATAAACTCCCAAACTGAAACGCAAATGTTTTTGCTAGTTACCAAGGCGTTTCCTTTTAACAAGTCTTCCAGTTCAGAGTCTTTCAAGATGCCTCCTTGGGCTTTGAATTGAATTGGGTAGATTATAAGGGTTGAGGGATATTATTGTCAAAAAACAGGATAAAATAAAGGGGTGATTAAAGAAATTTCCGAAATTGATAAACGAAATTTTGATAGGGTAGCAAAACACCCATTACAGTCTTGGTCGTGGGGAGAGTTCCGCAAGAAAACAGGCGTGGAGTTATCACGGTTGGCTTTTGGAGAAAAAAACATTGAAGATACTTTTCAGATTACCTGGCATCGGATCCCCTACACCAAGTTTTGTATTGGGTACTGTCCAAAATCAGTAGTACCAAACAAGGAAGAAGTTGAGGTTATAAAAAAGGAGGCGGAGAAAAAAGGAGCAATTTTTGTAAAATTTGAACCGAACGAAAAGATAAATACAGAAACCGAAAAGAAAATTATGGACTTGAAAAAGGACTTTAGCTGGGTAAAGGGTAAGCCGTTGTTCACAAAATTCACTTTTCAGTTGGATATTTCCAAGGGTGAGGATGAACTATTGAAAAATATGCACCAAAAGACGAGATACAACTTGAGATTGGCAGAAAAAAGAGGAGTGCAGATAGTTGAAGATAATAGTGAAACTGGATTTGAAGATTATTGGAAATTGATGGAGGAAACAACTAGACGACAGGGATTTTTTGCTCACGGAAAGGGGTATCACCACAAAATGTGGCAGACGATGACCGAGTCGGGAATGGGTCATCTTTTTAAGGCAGTTTACGAGGGAAAAACTTTGACAACTTGGATGGTTTTTATACTGAATGACACAATTTATTATCCTTATGGTGCTTCGAGTAATGAAAATCGGGAAGTAATGGCAAGTAATTTGATGATGTGGGAAGTGATCCGCTATGGCAAGAAACAAGGTTGCCGTTTGTTTGATATGTGGGGAAGTCTGGGACCGACACCGGATTTAAAGGATCCATGGTATGGCTTTCATAAGTTTAAACAGGGATATGGTGCGGAGTTGGTTGAGTTTCTGGGAAGTTTTGACTTGGTAGTTAAACCAATGTTGTATAAGCTTTATGGACTAACAGATAGTTTACGATGGGTGGGACTAAAGTTACTGGCGAGACTTAGAAAATAATGGAGGATATTCGTCAAAACAAAGGTTGGGGAGGACACCTAAAATACCGTGGTTGGAAAACGGTGCAGTTAAAAGCATCCGATGGAAGACACACAATGCAGGCCTTTATTTTACGTCTGGGTTGGTGGCCTTTTTCGATGATGAAAATCCAGAGGTCGAACTATGACCCAGACTTTAAAGAGTTGAGGAGACTCAAAAGAAAGTACTGGGTGGCAAACTCAATTATTGAACCGCAAAGAGTGCAAAACCCGGAGGCTTTTAGACAAGCAGGTTATTATTTGACCCGTTTTCCCTATTTGGCAATGAGCTCATATATCAATGACTTAACAAAAAGTGAAAGGGAGTTGTGGGGTGGTCTATCGGATAATGCTAAAAGATTAATCAACAAAAACGCGAGGGTGATAATTGAGGATGCCGAACCAGAAAAATTTTGTGGGTTGTGGAAAAAATCGTCAAAAATTTGGATTATGAAACCCGATGAGGTGGAAAATTTGATAAAAAGTTTTAAGGGAAAAGTAAGGTTGGTGGTCAGTCGTAGGGGTGACGAGTATCATTCCGGATTGATGATCATTTATTCTAAAGATACTGCCAACTACTACATGACTTGGACAAGTGAGGCTGGAAGAAAATCCGGAGCACACTACAAGTTGGTCTGGGACGAGATGCTTCGGGCAAAAAAGATGGGGTTAAAATATTGGGATTTTGAAGGGGTATTTGACCCGCGCTGGCCACAAAAAAGATGGAGGGGATTTACCGAGTTTAAAAGAAGATTTGGGGGGAGGCTAGTTCAGTTTCCGGGAGGATTTTTTCGCTGGCTTTGAGGATTTTGGGGTTAAAAAACCCACTCGGGTGAGTGGGTTAGGTAGTCTTATAAATAGACTTCGGGGCGAAGATGGTCGCGGTGGAGCATCATAAAAAGTTTAGGGAGGCTGTATTCCGGAAGGGGTAGATATTTTTCGCCACTTGTGCCGATTATCAAACCACACTCTTTGAGAATATCGTAGATTGTGGTGACACCCATTCGCTGTGTTCGAAAGCGCCCTTTGGCACAGACTTCCATCAGAGTGATATTAAGACTCAAAAGAGCCTCGTTGTAGACTCCCGTCAGATGTGAGTGATTTTTGTTTGCCACCTTGATGGCCATGTTGGCGGTGGCGACAATGCGGACAAGAATTTCGGCCGAGACAACGTCGCCTAAATTGCGTTTTTCCGAAGATTTTGGAAGTGAGTAGATACTCCGGGCTACGACAAGCCATCCAGCCTCCATCTCTTGCCATTCTTTTGGGGTTTTGCCCCAAAGAGTTTCGGCCGTGTGGAAAATAGCCTCTCGCCGTTGCTTCATCGTGCCGGTGACAGTTTGGACGTTGGGCAGAAAAATCGGGTTAATTTTATCGAGTTCGAGATTGTGATGAATGGCCAGAAGGTTACTCAAAGTGAGTCGGCGACTACCGTTGGCGATACCACTACCAACTTCAATCCAAACATTGTCAAGAATTTCTTCCAGTTTCATTTAAGCCTCCTTTTAAAGTACGAGCGTTGGGGGTATTATAGCAGATATTTTAGTTATAGGACGAAATAAAGAGATGGGGGGCTTGAATATAGGGTTAAAAAAGAGGTTTTTGCTTGGGAAGTAACTCGAAATTGGCTAAGTGATCTGGCACTTCGACAATCTTTATTTTGGTTGTATGACCAGAGACGAGGGTAATTTGAGAGGGAGAAATGGAAAAATATTTGGCCAAAGAGTTGATAATGGCGCCGTTGGCTCGCCCATCAAGAGGAGGTTCTTTCACTGAGACAGCGTAGGTGTCGGGGTTAATTTGAACCACCTTTTCTTGTTTCTTTTTTGCTTTGGCAACGATAGTGAGGTACATGTTACCAGTTTATAGGTGATCGACCATGAGCTTCTAAATATTTGTTGGTTTTACTGAAGGGTTGGCTACCAAAGAAGCCGTTGTGGGCAGAAAGAGGTGAGGGGTGGGCGGATTTGATGACCAGATGTTTTTGTGTATCGATAAAAGCACCTTTTCGCTGGGCATAGTTGCCCCAAAGAATGAAGACCAAGTTTTCTTTGCTGTCGGCAAGGTGATGAATGATAGCGTCGGTAAATTGTTCCCAACCTTTATTTTGATGACTACCGGCCTGGTGAGCCCTTACCGTGAGGGTAGCGTTGAGAAGTAAAACCCCTTCTTTGACCCAGTGTTCAAGATTCCCGGACTTGGAGTGAACTTTACCAAGGTCTGCACTGAGTTCTTTGTATATATTTTGTAACGAGGGAGGTAGAGAGATACCGTCGGGAACGGAAAAAGAAAGCCCGTGGGCTTGACCTTCACCGTGATATGGATCTTGGCCGATGATTACTACTTTGACTTTGTCGACAGGAAGACTATCGAGAGCATTGAAAATAAATTTGGCGGGAGGATAAATGGTGTTTGTTTTATATTCGTTGTGAACAAACTCGCTTAACGATTTGAAGTAGGGTTTGTCAAATTCGTTTTTAAGTAATTCTTTCCATGATTTTTCTAGACGAACTGCCATGGAACTATTTTAACTGTTTTCAAGACTTTTCCACAGGTAGAGACTAGCAAGAGTTTTATATGGACTCCAGTTTTTTGAAATTTCTTCAATTTTTATTTTATTTTCCCTATCCACTCCATAAAGTTTGGCAACGGCGGAACGAAGTCCGAGGTCTCCGAGTGAAAAGATATTTTGTCTACCGAGAGAGAAAATGAGGAACATTTCAGCCGTCCAACGACCAATACCTTTGACTTTGGTAAGTTCCAAAACAACTTCTTCATCTTCCAAAAGATGTAAATTCTCCAAAACTAATTTTTGAGAAGTGATTTCCTCGGCTAGAGATTTAAGATATGAGGCCTTTTGGTGTGAGACACCACAAGAGCGAAGAGTTTCTTCGCTAAGTTTTAGAATTTCTTCTGGCTGAGGAACTTGTTCTTTGGGAAACAAACCAAGGAAACGATTGAAGATCGTAGCAGCGGCTTTGTTGGAGAGTTGTTGGCTAATGATGGCTTCAAGAAGGTCGCGAAAGAGATTGGTTGAGATTTTTGGCGTGGAAACGTCGTACTTATCGATTACTGCGGACAGGACACGGTCTTGGCTGAGGTGTCTGATGGCTTGAGATATTTCCATAGATTAATTATAGAGAGAAAGTCGTATAATTTTTAGACTATGACAAAGGCTGAGGATGGTTTGAGAAGATTTATTTTTGAAGGCGTGACGGAGTTATTGTATTCTCCGGAATTTGTTCCTGGGGCAAAAGAAAAGGTTGATTTGATCAAAGATTTCTTGGAGGAAAACCCACAGTACAACTTTGTTATATATTTCAACCACATTTCTTTTAACGATCCGGCAATTGTAATCAATGTGGTCGATAAAATTGATCCGAGTTTTAAAAAGCATTTGGTGACGATGATGTCTTACTCTCATACCGATCCAATAGATTCAAAACATAAAGTTTTTTCCTTTATGGCAAAAGGACTGGAAAAGTGTGGGGTCGAAGGAATTAGGGTAATTCAAAAATATCAGGTAAATAATCCTGAATATGGATACACAGAAGAACAGGCAAGCCTAAACTATATGCAGTCCATGCGAAGGCTTAAGGAGTTAAGGAGGACACCAATAGGTGTCATTATCAGCCCGGAAGGAACTCGAAGCTATACAGGAGAAATGGCAAAGGGTGAGTCGGGTGTGGTGGCAATTGGAAGAATATTGGCACCAATAATATATATTCCTCTGGCGATTTCTTATGAAGGAAAGTACAAGAGAAATACTATAAATATTGGAAAAAAGATGAAGATGAACATTGGGGATGTTGTAGTTCAGGAAAATACGACAGAATATCCAAGTGTAGACCAGTTGATGACTAATTTATCTTTGGCTTTACCGGAAGAGATGAGGGGTGTTTGGAGATAAAAAGATCCTGCTATCAAGCCAATTCAAAATGGTGGTATAATATAGGATATGACATATTTTAACCGAGGTGGAAGTGGAGATAGTAGAAGCCAGTATTACAGCCCAAGAGAGGGTAGTTTCAGTTCAAGAGGCGGAAACGATAGAGGTTCCGAGCGAAAGGAAATGTTTGACGCTGTGTGCGCCAAATGTGGTTCCAATTGCCAGGTTCCTTTCAAGCCTAACGGCAGAAAAGAAGTTTTCTGTAGTAAGTGTTTTGGTGAAATGAATGGCGAAGAACCCAGAGGTGGAAACAGATTTGAAAGTAGAGGCAATGACAGAGGTTTTGGAGACAGAAACCGATTTGATAAACCCATGTTTAGTGCTATTTGTGATGAATGTGGTGATAACTGCCAGGTTCCCTTTGAACCAAGAAACGGTAAACCAGTTCTTTGTAGTGATTGTTTTGCTAAAAAAGATGGTGGAAGAGGTGAGTCCAGATCTTTCACTCCTTCAGCTAGACCGGCTGCCGGAAACATGGATCTTTCGGAGCTAAACGCCAAATTGGACAAAATCATCAAGCTTTTGACTCCTACCGAACCGAAGAATATAACAGAGAAGATTCTTGAGACTATTGAAATGACTTCCGGAAAAGAAGTGGCTAAGTCAAAAAAGGCTAAGGTTGCCAAAAAGAAAGTGGTAAAAGAATAATTTTAATTAAAATTAAAAACGAAAAGGGGCCTTTAGGGGTTCCTTTTTGTTAGGCGAAGGAGAAGTAAAAGTATACCGATAATGGCAATATTCAAAAGAACACTAATGCCGACGGCTTTCCAAAGAGAATCGAGAATGGTCCAGACATAAGAGTTGGAGCTGAGAGAAACCTGGAAGCCGAAATACCAAACTAAGAAAGAAATAAGAACAAAAATGATGATAAATGGGATGGTTTGTTTGATGTCCTGCCAACTTGGGAAAAAGGAGTTGGCGATAGTGAAGAAAAAATATCCTTCCAAAAGGAAAATCCAAATGCTTCCTGCTGAGTAACTGGTTTGAAGCAGTGAAGCGAGCCAAATGAGAAGAGCAATTCCAGTAAGGAAAGGGGCAATCCCGACAAGAAATCCTTGGATAGGGTTTAGTTTTTGAGTTTGAACTGAACCGAGAGCAACGCGGGCAGAGCCTTCATTGTTTGATTCGTTTTCCAAATACTCAGGAAATATCTCAACCTTTCCTGTGTGAGCGCCTGTCAAAGCGGCGACAAGAAAATGGGAAATTTCGTGGATGAGGGTGCCGGGAAGAAAAATGATGCTCCAGACGATAATGGCAGAGTGCTGATTACCACCAAGTCTGTGGACTAGGCGGGACAAGTTCGTGGTCATTTTCTTTTTGGTGAGGACTAGACCAAGAAGACAAAAAGTGACATATATAAGGGGCATAAGTTATTGTGCCACAAAAAACACCTCTGTTTTAGAGGTGTTGGGAAGATGTTACGCTTCGTTTTTCATTTTTTTCAGAGCTTGATCATAGAGATCTCCAACGATTTTCCAATCAACTCTGACATTCTTACTTTCGATTAAGTGACAGAGTTTTTCAGATATTTGATAGTCGTCGAGATTGATTGGGCTAAAAAGATAGCCCATTCGGGCTTTCTTTCCTCCAACATTTAATCTCACAGCTCCCTTTATGTTTCCAGCTTGGGCAATTCTGTAGACGAATTCAGGGTAAACACCTAGAAAATCGAGAGTGAGGGTGTATCTTCCGTGACGGACTACGACGTGCTTAATAAATCTTTGATCCATTTGATCCTCCTAATGGAATAAATGTACTTGAAATGATCTAGTAAGTTAGGTTGAATGTACCTCATTTGAGCCTAAGTGTCAGGCTATGGGGGTATGTTGAATAATGTAAAGTGCGAGTTAATTTGACCTAGGGTAGGATACCATAGATACGCCTAAACGTCAAGTTATGGGATAGTTTTATAGGGTTTGTCCAAAATTATCTCTGGCAATGTGACTTGAAGGGGCAGGTGGCGCATTTGGTGAGGTCTTCGGTGCGGGTGAAATCGAGATTGCGGATTTGGGAGATGGAGTCTTTGATAACTTTCTTTAGGTCGGTGACATCTTCGTCTGAAATGATGAAGTTTTCGCGATGGAAACTGCCTTGGGCGTCGGGCTCGATGAAGTCTATTTGTGTTTCTTTAACTTCGTACTGGAAGGATTTATCAAGCTCGGAGAGGAGCTGGTAGAAAGTGAGCTGACGTTTGTAATCGCCATCTGAGTTTTTGGTATTTCCTTCGATTTCGTTTCTGGTTTTTGGTTTGCCTGTTTTGTAGTCGATGACATGGACGTGTTTTTCTTTTTCGTTGGTTGACTCTATGCGGTCGACTTTGCCGGTGAGGGCAATGTCGTCCAGATGGATTTGAGAAGTGAGAGAAGTACCAAAACTTTTTTCGGTGAAGAGACATGGGATAAATTCTTTGGCGTAGTGATCGTAGTAGGCGGTGAGAACTTTTTTGCCATGAGCGAGGCGATCTTTGAAGTCTGTTTCCGTCATGATTTCTCTAGTGAGCGCGGATTCGAAGTCTTTGAGGAATGTTTCTTTGGGCTCGAGTTTGCCGTTATTTAGTTCTCGATATAGCTGCTCAAGTGCGTAGTGAACCGCAGTACCAAAACACATGGCCGGGGCTTTGGCTCTCGGGATTCTGTAAAGATTGTCTAGTTTGAATTTGTAGTGACAGCGGAGATAGGTGTTGAGAGCGGTTGGGGAAAGCTTTAAGTCTTTGATTATTTCTTTTAGATACTCGGCTTCGCCATCGTGGAGAGTGATTTCTGCGGCGGGGGTCATAAGGGTAGCGAGAATTTTGGCGGAGTTTTTCTCCAATGTTTTAGTGCTTACTTTTTCGACATTTCCTTTTGGTAGATCTTCGAGGAACATGGCGGGAAAAATCATCTTGGCGGAGTTGGGGTACTCGGTTGAACCGGTGAGGTAGAGATCTTGTTTGGCTCTGGTTAGGGCGACATAAAAGAGACGGCGTTCTTCGGCATTTTTGTCTTCTTTGTCGGTGTCTTCGTAAACGATGATACCATCGGGAAGCTTGATCATTTCCCTTTTGGTTTTGTTGCCCCAGTGAGTGTCGGCGAAACGATAGATGTAGACAGTTTGCCATTCAAGTCCTTTGGCTTTGTGGGCTGTGGTCAGGGTAACTGCGTTGTCGTTTCCTATGAGAACTTGCTCCTCAAGTTTCAAGTTATTTTCCTCCATAATCCCGAGGTTGTAGACGTAGCCAAAAAGATCAAGGTCGGGGAAAGAGGCACTTTGCGATTTGACATCGTCAAAGAGAGTGCCGAAACGATTTAATTCAATAATGGGCTGAGGCAGAGCCAAAATATATTCGAGAATCCCCGATTCTTGAAGAATCATTTGGAACATTTCGGGAAGAGTGTGTGTGGAAGCTTTCGAGTTCCAAGAAACAAATTTGAGATATGCTTCGACTACTTTGTCGTCTAGCTCAGGGTGATCGGACTGGAGTGAGTCGACTAAGGTTTTTCTTTCCTGGTGAGCGGCTCTACTTATTTTTAAAATGGAAAGCGGGTTGAGATGAAAATAGGGGAAATTTAATACGGTAAAGAGATCGAGGTCATCGACGGTATTATGAAGAGTGGTGGTGACTTTTAAAATTTTGAGGAACTGGTTGATAAGAGGAGTGGCCAAAATATTGGTGCCACCCTCGAGGCGGTAAGGAATATTTTTTTGTTTGAATAGATTGACTAAGATATCGACGTCTTTATTTTCTTTGACAATGACGGCAAAGTCTTTAGGGCTTGCCCCTTTTTTAATTTTTTCTTCGATGTCTCTTGTGATGAATTCGTCTTCGAGAATGGTGGAGCTAAATTCGACAATTTTGATTTTGGAGTCTTTCAAGTCTGTATTGGCGTGGAGAGGTGTTTCACCTAGAAGTGTTGCGGCAGAATCGAGAATGGTTTGAGTGGAACGGTAACTTTGGTCGAGAACTACTTTTGTGTGAGCTGGAAAGGCTTTCTCAAATTCACGAACGTTTTCTTTGCTGGCTCCTTGGAATCTAAAAATACTTTGATTTGGGTCACCGACGGCAAAGATATTGGCGTTTTCGCCCCAGAAACTGGTGAGGGCAAAGATGAGTCTATTTTGGGCGGAGTTGGTGTCCTGATATTCGTCGATTAAAAGGTACTGAAATTTTTCTTGGTAACCAAGAAGAAAATCGGCGTCTTTTTCGAAAGCTTCCACAACCCAGTTGATCATGTCGTTGAAATCAAATCTTCCAAGCGATGTCAGTTTACTTTGATATTTTTCGTAGATATCTAAGAGGTCGAGATTTTTGATAACTAGTTTTTCTTTTTCTATACGGGCTGTTTTTGATAGGTCGTCTTTTTCCAGTTCGTATTCATCTTTTAAAAGAGACACTAACTGGGAATATTTTTCGACGGTGAAGCCTTCACGTTTGAGATCGGAGATACTACTTAAGATGTAGGGGAGATAGAAGAGGGTGTCGCCTATTGGTTTTAGAAGAGCAAAATCCCCTTGCTGCAAAATTTCTTGAATGATCTGAATCTTTTCCAAATCAGTGACGTTTTGCATGCCGGCGGGTTTACTAAATCTTTCCGGATTTTGGGCGATGACATCGGCACAGAAAGAGTGGAAGGTAGTGACTTGAACAAGATAACCGTCTTTACCAATGAGATCGATCAAGCGTTGGCGCATTTCTTTGGTAGCCGCCTCAGTGAAAGTGAGAGCAAGAATGGAAGAGGCTTCAGTATCCGTCTCTTTGAGGATATTGGCAATACGGGTAGCGAGGACTTGGGTTTTGCCTGTACCCGGACCGGCGAGAACCAAAACAGGACCTTCGATAGTGTCGACAGCTTTTTTCTGAGCATCATTTAATTTCTTGTATGCTGAATCAAATTCTGAGGTCGTTGTTGGCATCTATGGATATTGTAAGGCGTAGGGGTAAAAAAAGCCCCCGAGATTATCGGGGGATTTTAATTAAGGTTGTTTGTAACCATCAATCATGATAAAGCCTGAACCGGCCATTTCATCAGCACGACTTCCGGTAATACCGAAAACCTTCGGAGTGATAACTTTCCATAGACCGAGGACTTGACCGAGAGCAAAGAGTTGGAAGGCAGACCCTTGATCTCCAAGGACTCCGCCAACATGAATGTATGAAGGACCCTGTTCAAGTTTTGGATTTGCCTGTCCCCAGGCTTCCGAAGGCCAGTCTTTAAGAATTTGAACAAGCTCGGCCTTATATTTCTCAGCCTTTTCTTTATCAACCAAGATTGTGATAAAGTGCATGTCGACTTTCACCCCTACCTTGGCTTCAGACTCGTGAGGCATGGCGAATATTTCAGTGACTTGGAGATCGCCTACTTTGTGTTCTGTTACTTCTTCACCCTTTCGAAACTGAGAGGTTGTATCATCGAGAATTTTATACAGCCTGTCAAGGTCCATTAATTGCCTCCTTTGGGTTTATTATCAGAAAGTTAGAGTACGGTGTGGATTATACTTTGAGGCAGGAAAATAGTCAAGTTATGGGGTACTATTTTCGTCTTTTCCCAAGCAAAATTGCCGTTACTACCAAGGAGTTAGCGAGAAATATATAGAGTGGATAAACGAGAAGAATAAAATTCCATTCACCGATAGACATGGCAGCAAGCAATCCTGCGATACTGGCAATTATCCAAGTCAATAAAGTTTCGCTTTCGGGATCTTCGTAAGATTTTATTGTCGTAAGGAAGGAGCCAATTGAGTCAACGAATATCGTAATAAAAAGAGCGAAAGCTGCCTCTTTGGTGAAGAACCAAAGCAAAATTCCTAAACTGGCAATCAAAAGTGAAATTTTATCGCGTTTGGAAAAACCACCAGAGCCTAGCTTAAGAGATAGAAGAGAAACAACGAGAACTGCAAACGTTGAGGTTCCAACCATCCAGAGAGAGTTTGTGGCACCTTTTTCTAGCTGGGAAAAGAAGGCAATTGCTCCAAGAGCAGTCCAAATAAACCAGGAGGCTCTTTCAGGTTTGGTATTGCCTTTGAGAATGTCGTAGATATAGGGGAAAACAGCCGCAATACTGAGAAAACCGGAGAGATAACCAAAAAATTGCAGGGTATTCATTCAGTTATTCTATGTCATTTTTGTCTTGCTCTAAACCGGACTTGAGACTATGAGAAGACTCTAATTTGTTCCCTATCTGATTCATGGTTTGGGTGGTGGAGTTCATGGAGTTGTAAGCATTAGTTAAGTGCTTACCCAGAAGGGTGAAGTTCTCGTTTAATTTTTCATAGTCTTTTTGGACAGCTCTAAGAAGGGTAAAGACTTCGGTGGTTTTGCCGGCGATTTTTTGACCTTCAAGAGAGAGAAGAATTGTTTGCAGATTGGCGTAGAGAGTGGTTGGGGAAACAGGGAAGACGCGGGCGTCCCGGCTAAGATTCATTATTTCTTCCTCATTTACTATTTCGTAGTAGACGGATTCCGAAGGAATGTACATGAGGGCAAAATCAAGAGTGCCTTCATCGGGAAGAATGTATTTGCCGGAGATATCCTTAAGGTGTTTTTTGACGTCGCGAATAAAGCTTGATCTGGCTAGAGATTTTTCCGAAGGAGAAGTGGCTTGATATATTTTTTGGAAATTTTCCATAGGAAATTTGGAGTCTATGGGGAGAATGCCGGCTTGGGTTTTGATGGCAGCGTCAACAATTGAGCCGTCCTTGAAGTGATGTTGGAGAACGTAGCCGGTTTTGGGAAACATCTGGGCAATTAAATCTGTCAAAACTTGTTCGCCGATGTTGCCTCTTAGTTTGGGGGATTTCAAATAGTCTTGGAGATCTTTCATGGAACGACTAACTTCACCAAAAGCACCGGCTTCTTTTTTGAGATCACCAATGACGGTCGTCGCTTGATCAAGACGGGAGAAAAGTTCACGATAGTTTTGTTGGAGAGAGGCGGTTGTGGTTCTGTTGGTAGTGTCAAAAGATTGTTGGAGAGATTTTAGCCAAGCATTAAGCGTGGGATCGGTGTTTGGTTTTTGAAGTTGGGACTTCAGAAGAAAATAAAGAATTAATAGACCAATAAAGAGAAATGCTATTACAATTAAGGTATCAGTTGACATAGATTCATTTTACATTAATGGAACGAAACAAACACGAAAGAAAATTGACTTTTTAACCTGTTGGCGATTGACTATTGTTTTGTTCTTTGTTTGCCGACATTGCCAGTTCTTTGTTGTCGATATCACCTAGCTCAATTGGAGTGAAGTCGTATGGTTTGGAATTTGTATCAGAAGTTGTTGGTGTTAGTTTGGCCCAAAGAGAGTTGTCGTTTGTAACTTCCCATCTGTTTGTATTTGAAAAAAAGCGTTTGTCGTAAGAATAACGTTTGATAATTCTTTTGTTGACTGACTCGATTACTAATGAAGTTTCTTCTGTGTGGGTAAAACCAACGTTGATAACTGTTTTCATCTCTCTCGTTATTGCACGATAGTACTTCAGCAAATTCCATAGCAGATTACTTGTATCGGCATCTACCATTTCAACCGGTAGTCCAATTTCTTTAGCTTCATGATACAAAATAGGGAAATTGTGGTCCGGATAATCGTAAACTAAATGGTCAGCAATGGAGTTAATTTTTTGATCGTCAGGAAAGGAATACGGGTGCGTTTTCATCATCGCTTCGGCGAGAATTTTGCTTCTTTTTGATATTTGGTCGGCTTGAACATATACTACAGGATCAACGTATTCAAACAAAGACCTGTACGCATCTTTTATGATTCCACCCTCGATGGATGGACCTGTTTTTTCTAGGAGGGTCATTGCTCTTTTGAATGAAAGAAGTGAAATTTGAGGGAAAAAATTGGTTATTTTTGTCTCCCCAAAATTGCCTAATTGGGTATCAATTGGAGTAATGTAACCAAGAAGAGTAAATAAAATTTTATCAGCACCAAGTGCAAGCATGCTTGCAGCGCTTCCGCACAAAGAAGGAGCAATTATTTCAAGTTGCTTACAATACCCTCTTAATAGGGACACAATTCTAAAACTTGCACAGGAATCACCCCCAGCCGAAAAAAGAATTAAGGATATTTTTTCTTGGTAACCCATATCTCTAAGTTGATCTAGAAAATAATCAGGATGTTCTTGATCTATGTAATTTTTCTCGGGTACGTAATAGACAATTATCCTTGTGGATAGCTTTTCTTCGAGTTGACTGATCAGATTTTGAGTTTCAGGAAAATAGTGTTTTGCGGCTTTAAATTTTAACTTAGAAGAGATTATTGGCTTTTCTAATTTTGTTCTTTCGATTGAAAGTAATGTTATCTTCCAATTTATTCCTGCATCTAACGTGGGGGTGGAAAAAACTTCAGCATTGTTTAAAGATAGTGTTATTTCAAACGGCTCCGGGTGGATGACCTTGTTACCCTCTCTATTTTTTGATACCAAACCATCTATGTGTAATTTAACGTAATTTTTGCCAATCTCCTTTACTAGGATAATATATTTATTGTTGGCGTAATTTAATTCAATTTTTTCTCTCTCATAAATTACTTTTGCATATGGTTCTTTGTTCTGTGTGACAGGTTCTTCTGGTCTGGTTGCTAGTCCGCTCCATTGGGATTCGTGTATGGATAGTTTGGCTCTATATTCGTTATTCATCTATTTTAATTGTTGGTATTTACCTCATGGGAGTATTTAGTGCCTGTCCCGGTTTCCTATGTACACTCTCTACTTTAGTAGATTCTTCGTCTGAATTCATTTCTTTTGCCCCTTGATTCTTTTTTTCGTTCCAACCAGTGGCAAAGCTTTCTTGTGATTGATTAAGGCTAATTCCATAATTATTTAATTTAGTCTCATCAATATACCGTGTACTTTGTTCAGTTGGAAAAGAATCACTTTTTTGATAGTCGAGGGCCTTCCCAATCTCCGATTTCAATTTGTTGAACTGCTCTACCAGGAGATCCTTTTTTTTCTTTTCTTCGGCGCTGTCTAGTCCGGGCTTGTAGTCGGGACCTAAAATACTACTTAAGTAGGCATCTTGTTCGAGATTATTCATACTTTCCCCATTGAGAAGCCTACTTACCCGCTCATCTTTTTCTTGTTGCCATTCTTGAATTCTCTGGTTATTCCTCGCCTTTGCTTCGGCAATTTCATCCTGCCTTTTGTCCCATCCAAAATCAGATTCATGATGAGGTTTTTTAATGGACGCTTCAACAATGCTGTCCAGCACAGATCTTACTTCCATTACCTTTTGTTGACCCTCTGGTGTGTAAATCAGGCTTGATAGTTTTGATCCTTCAGACCTCAGTTTTTGAAGCTCTTCTTGTCTTTCTGTTTCTAGCCGAGTGGATTTTTGCTCCGGCGTTTCGACAATGGTTGCTACCTTAGGGGTTGATGAACGCTCCCAGTGCTCCTTTGGACTCGAGGGTTTTTCTGATGAAGTCTGGTTATTGACCACACCAATGGCTTCAGGTTTTGGTTTATAAAAAAAATTAGGGTCATCGGGGGACCTTGTAGACCATGTCCCGTCGCTGTTTTTAATAAGATCAATAACATCATTATTCTGTAACTTTTCATTGAGTGACGCTCTCTCCCACGCCTCTTTTGCACCACCTGGACGTGGAATTTTGGGTTGTGAATCATCAGTCTCTTGTGTTTCTGTTTTGGGCATAAACGGATTTTCCGGACTAATTTTTTCTTTGGCTTCAGCTGTTTCAGTTGATGGTTTTTGAGAAGGCGTAAACGTGGTCTCAGGGGTTGTCTTTGAACTTCCAGCGATGTTTTTTAAGGTTTCATCTGGGTTACTCTTATCACCTTTTTCAATCTGATGGATTACATCTTTTTCCGGCTGGCCAATCTGAGGCTTTTCTACAGTTACCTCCGGTACCTTGGGAATATTCGTCGGAAGTTTCTCCGGCTGTTTGATTTGAGGTAACTCGATTCCTGATTCGTCCATATTTACAATTTTAATTCTTTATTGATGGCTTTCTTTATCAAGTGAGTTGCTTCATTGAATTTGTTTTGGGAGATAAGAAGGTCGACATGTTGGACAACCAATTTTTTTATTTTTTCATCATATTCATACGACACTTTAGAGACAACCGGGACCAGCTCAGTAAAATAGTCATCAAATTTTTGAACAACCGTGTGAATCTGATTGATGTCCAGGTGAGGTAGGAGGGTTGAAAGAATATGTTGAGCTATACTCTTTGCTCGACTTTCATTCATCTGTCCGTCTTTTAACTTTTGCTCGATGATGTTGAGAATCTCCAACTCAATTTTTTTTCGATATTCCTCGGTATCCATATATTTTACTTGTACCAGACATCAGATAAATTTGGTGTGGCGACAAGATATACTTTAATTATAGTGGAAAATAATAGAGAAAGACGATTCAAAAAAAGATATGGTTGGTTAGTTTTTTTTGCAATTACTAACTGGTTGGTAATTGCCTTGGCAGTGTGGAAAATAGATCCTGACAATATGGCCAACTTCCTTTTTCCAGGAAGCTACCTACCAATGGGGGTACTTTTGACTGGAGGAATCTTTTGGCTCTTATCCATTCTAACTCTTTCATCCGTTCGAGCACTGCGATGGACTCTGGGAATAATGATTTTTGTTTACCTACGGATTTGGGGACTGGGAACTATTTTGAATGGGATTTTGATTCTGGGGCTATTGGTTTTATGGGAAGTGTATATCCGAAAAGCAGAGTCGTTTCAAAAACCGATTACCGGGTAAAATTAAGGGCCAATACTTTGGAAATAGCCCTTGGTTCAACATCAGATTTGACGTATTTCTCCAAGGTAAAAATACAAAAGACAAGTTGTATATATTTAGGGTTTCCCGATTGGTCTTTGATTAAAAGGGAATAAGTGTCGACGATATATTGTCCAGGTGTTAAAGTAAGAGTGTCAACCATATTTCTACTTATCGCTCCTGACTCGTTATATCCAACCCATTCAGTTGAACCAATGATTATTTTGCCGGTAACATTCAAAATAATTGACTTCTCCGACTTGTAGATATTTTTTTTATCTTCCTCAGAAAGACCTTGATTAAGATTAAGGATAATTTTGAAGTTACCATCGGATCCTATATTTGATGCAATTATTTGACCTTCAGTTTTGGTATTTCCTTCCGTATAGTACTTATCAAAGTCTTGTGATTTTATTTCTGGTGAACTTATCCAAGACAACCCTTCCGAATTCCACAAACCTATGTTGGCGATGTCTGTACCTAGATACGACTCAACTCTAGAAACATCTTTTGCAAGATTGGCTGTTATGTTCATAAACCATAGTATCACCAATAACTTATTATTTACAATAATAACCACACCTGAACCATTTGTGCTACACTTTGATTAATTAAAGTTATTATTTAGGACAGAATATGCAACTTTCGAATAATCCCCTTAACAAAACAATTGAGAAACAATTATCAGAGATGATGTACGGAATTTTGGCAGAGCTTAAGACCCCAGAGGATGTCAAAATGGTGATGAACGATGTACTAACTGATGGTGAAAGAGTAGCAATTTTGAAAAGATTGGGAATTGCCGTGTATCTTGATAAGGGAAGAAACTACGAAGATATAAAAAATAATATTAAGGTGAGCTCGGCAACGATTGCTTCCGTCGCTGAAAATCTGGGCAATTCCGGATGGCAGGAAATGATTAAAAGAATTAAGGCTGAAGAATGGGCATCCGAGTGGACAAATAAGATTTCAAAAGGAATTAGGAGAATTCTGCCTCTTTAGATTACAATTGAGGCATGGGAAAGTATTACATCACCACTACATTACCTTACGTTAACGCGGAGCCGCATATTGGCTTTGCTATGGAGATAGTGCGCGCAGATGTAATGGCGAGACTACACAGAGCTTTGGGAGATGATGTCTTCTTTAATACCGGTACAGATGAACATGGACAGAAAATTTATCAAAAGGCTATTGAGCTAGGAATCGACCCCCAAAAATACTGCGATGAAAGTGCGGCAAAGTTTTCTGTCTTAAAAGAAGCATTAAATTTGTCTTACAACAGTTTTGTTCGTACTACCGATGAGCATCACATTAAAGCGGCACAGGAGTTTTGGAAATTGTGTGACAGTAAAGGAGATATTTATAAAAAGAACTATAAAGTTAAGTACTGTGTGGGATGTGAGCTGGAAAAAACAGACTCCGATCTGGTGAATGGTAAGTGCTCGATCCACCCTCAAATGGAACTGGAAATTCGTGAGGAAGAAAATTATTTCTTTAAATTCTCCAACTATCAGAAAAAACTTTTAGAGCTTTATAAAAAACAGCCGGATTTTGTGCAACCATCTTTTCGTCAGAATGAGATGAAGATTTTTGTGGAAGGTGGTTTACAAGACTTTAGTATTTCTCGTTTGAAATCAAAAATGCCCTGGGGGGTAGAAATTCCTGGAGATTCCGGGCAGGTGATGTTTGTTTGGTTTGATGCCCTAGTCAACTATATTTCCAGTCTTGGTTGGCCGGAAAATGAAGCTAAGTTTAAAGAATACTGGCCCGGAGTACAAATTTGTGGAAAAGATAATTTGAGACAGCAAACTGCTATGTGGCAGGCGATGTTAATGTCCGCCAACTTGCCAACATCCAAACAAGTGATGGTGGAGGGTTTTATTACCTCTGGCGGAACGAAGATGAGTAAGAGCTTGGGGAATGTAATTGACCCTCTGGAGTACGCAGAAAAATACGGCACAGATGCGGTACGCTATTTTCTAACGGCCGAGTTATCTGTTTTTGAGGACTCGGATATGACGAAAGAGAGATTTGAAGAGGCTTTCCAGGCGAATCTCGCCAATGGTATCGGTAACTTATGTGCCCGTGTGGCGGCCATGTCAGAGAAAGAAAACTTGAATGTGGCTCCCGAAAAATTAAGTATCAAAAAAGAAATCGTAGAGAAGCTCTCAGAGTATAAATTTGATGAGGCAATGGCATTAATCTGGGAAGAAATTAGACGGGCAGATGCTTTGATCAACCAAAGACAAGTTTGGAAACTGGAGGGGGATGAAAAGATAACTTCCTTGACCGAACTAGTAAAAATAATCCGCCAGATTGGAACCGACCTTGCGCCTTTTATGCCGACAACTTCCGAAAAAATAATGGCGCAGTATAGCATAGAAGAAATTAAAAAGGCGGAAAATCTGTTTGCACGATTATCATAAATGTTAATTGATACTCATTGTCATTTGACGGATCCGAAGTTCACGGATGTAAAAGGGGTGATTGCAAATGCTCGTAAAGCCGGGGTGGAAAAAATATTTATGCCTTCCGGGAGTGTTGAGAATGCAAAGAGAACTGTGTTGATTGCCGAACAAGAAGGACTTTATGCGATGGTGGGAGTTCATCCCGAAGATATTGAAAGTGTGGTGGACATAAATACAATGATTTACGAGCTTGAAGAGATTAATAGTAAGTCGGACAGGGTGATCGGAATTGGGGAGATTGGTCTGGACTTTTATTACGACAAAGAAAAGGGGACAAAAGAAAAACAGGTAGAAATATTTGTAGCCCAGATGGAGCTTGCGGTGCGACTACGATTGCCGGTAGTGATTCATATGAGAGAAGCAGAGATGGAGATGAAAGCGATTTTGGAAAAAATGGAGAAGCTTCCAAAGGGTCAGTTTCATTGTTTTGCGGGGAGTGAGGATTTCCTAAAATATGTCCTTGGTAAGGGCTTCTACGTGAGTTTTGCTGGGAATATCACTTATAAGTCGGCTCAAGGGCTGCGTAGACTTTTGACCTTGGTGCCTCTTTCGAGGCTCCTTTTGGAGACGGATAGCCCTTATCTTGCCCCAGAACCTGTTCGTGGAACGGTAAATACCCCTGCGAATGTTAAAATAATAGCTACAGCGATTGCCCAAGAGCTACATTTAGATGACGAAGAAGTAATTGAGCAAACGGGAAAAAATGCCTTATGTTTGTATTCCTTAGATATCTAATCAATAAATATCCTCACGGAAGCCAGAGAGTCTTGGAGATTCTTCCCGGATTTGTGAGTTGGTCATTTATTCTTTTCCCGGTGTGGGGATCAATTTTTTGGCCCGTGGGGGTTGCTTATTTCATCATTAGTTTTAATGTTTACTGGCTTTACAGATCACTAACTTTGTCGGTTGCTTCGGTGATGTCATACTTTAGAATTAAAGCGGCAGAAAAATATGACTGGATGGGAGATGTAAAAGGATTTGCTGACTGGATGGAGGTTAAACATGTAATTGTGTTGCCGACATATAAGGAACCGGGGGATATTTTGGTGCGTACTCTGGAGGCTTTGGAGAAACAAACTCTTGGGGCAAGACAAATAATTCCTTTAATTGCAATGGAGGCAAGGGCCGGAGAAGAAATTAACGGAAGTAGAGAAAAACAACTTCGAGATCAGTTTGAAGGGAAGTTTGCAGAACTGCTTTTTACTTATCACCCTGCTAACTTAACGGGGGAAGTGGTAGGAAAATCTTCGAATGCTGCCTGGGCGGGGAAAGAGTTTCGAAAAGAGTTAAAAAAACACAAAGACTGGGATATGGACAAGATGACCATTTCGTCGGTCGATTGTGACGTAGCACTACATCCAAATCATTTGGCGGCTTTGACCTACATGTTTCTTGACGATCCAAATAGATATCACAAGATTTGGCAAGGAGCGATTGTTTTTTACAACAACATTGAACGTATCCCGTGGCCAATGAGGGTGTTTAATCGCATGAGTAGTGTAATCAATATGGCACAACTGTCACGACCGGACCGTTTGATAAACTTTTCGACTTATTCAATGAGTTTACGATTGATGGACGATATTGATTACTGGGATACTGATGTTATTCCCGAAGATTATCGTATTTTCTTTAAGACTTATTTTGCCACTGAAGGAAAAGTAGAGGTGGAGCCTTTGTATATTTCGGTTTTTGCCGATGCTGCCGAAGCCGATGGTTTCTGGAGTACTTATACCAATACGTACGAGCAGGTAAAACGTTGGGCATGGGGAGCTTCGGATGATTCTTATATTATCAAACGATATATTTTGGATACTAAAGCTCCGTTCTGGGACAAAACCATTAGAGTATTCAAGGTGATTGAGGATCACTTTATGTGGCCTGTAAACTGGTTTATTATTACCGTCGCGGCTAACCTGCCACCACTTTTGAACCCGACATTTTCCAGAACAGTGATGGGGAAAACCCTTCCCCAGGTGTCTTCGGCTATTTTGACTTTATCTCTTGTCAGTATGATTGTGATGATTTTCATCGATTTGAAAGCTCGACCTAAGGTAAAGGATTTACCTTGGTGGAGAAAAATTATGTCTCCTTTTGAGTTTGTTTTATTGCCCATAGTAGGTTTCTTTTTCTCGGCTTTACCGGGACTGGATGCTCACACTCGCTTGATGATGGGAAGATACATGGAGTATCGAGTAACAGAAAAAAAGGCATAATAATACTTGCCTGATATATACTCAAGTTGTGGCAGAAAGACAAAAAACTACTACCTCGGTAACGTTATTTTGGATAGGAGTAATTGTGGTATTAATTATGGCTGGAGTAATGGCTTTGTTTTGGAGTAAGTTACCACCCCAGTTACCTTGGCTTTATTCTTTTCCCTTGGGTGAAAAACAATTAATTGAAAAAATATGGTTTGTTTGGATTTTTGCTGGAACGGAAGGAGTTTTGTTTTTGACAAGGCTTTTGGCTAATTGGGCAGGCAAAAATGATATCACTGTACAAAACACGATTATGATTGGGGTAGTTACGGCAGTATTTTTGATGGCGGCGAGTTTTTTTCGAGTTATGATGATCTTTCTAAACGTATGAATCCAGCAATGGTAATTACGGTAATTCCCTTTTTACTGGCTTTGATAATCAGCCTTGTAGTAACGCCCCTGACAATTATTTTTTTTAAAAAAAGGGGGTGGGTGATTGACCCTACTAAAACCCCGCATCCGGCACATATTCACAAAACCCCGGTACCCAAAGGAGGGGGAATTCCGATCTTTTTTGCAGTGTTGGTGACGATAATGTTTTTGTTGAAACCGGATAGCCACTTACTGGCAATTGGTGTGGCAGGATTACTAACTTTGATTGTGGGGCTTATCGACGATATTAGAAGTTCGAGCCCATACCTCAGGTTAGGAATGAATTTTTTAGTAACGGCCATTATTGTCGGTTCCGGAATTGGAATCGCATTTATAAGTAATCCTCTGGGGGGAGTAATTGATTTATCGACTCCTAAATTAGGCTTTGATTTGCTGGGAGAACATCACGAGATTTGGCTCCTCGCAGATTTGTTCGCCCTACTTTGGATTCCATCTCTGATGAATGCCATTAACTGGTCGTCTGGGGTGGATGGACAAATTAGCGGGGTAATTACAATTGCAGCTATTGTTTTGGGGCTTATTTCTTTGAACTTTAGTGCAGATATTACGCAATGGCCGGTAGCCATACTCGCCTTTGCGACGGCAGGAGCTTTCGCCGGGTTGACGGTTTTTCATTTTTATCCGCAAAAAATTATGCCGGGGTACTCGGCGACCTCTTTGGCCGGTTTACTACTGGGAGTGATATCTATTTTAGCGACGGCTAAGGTGGGAGCTTTGATAATTGTCTTGGGGATCCCATTAATTGACTTTTTATATATCATGGTTAAGAGATTGGTATCGGGAAAGTCACCGATGTGGGGGGATAAGAGCCATTTGCATCACAAACTACTGGCCATAGGCTGGGGAAAGAGAAGAGTAGCGTTGTTTTATTGGTTTGCGGCAGTGGTTCTCGGAGTTGCAGCTTTGAGCTTTGAAGCTCGGACAAAACTTATAATTATGATAGGATTGGTAATATTAATGGCTGTATTCGTCATATGGCAATACTCATTGCGTTATTCAAAACAGTAAGACCAAGACAGTGGTTGAAAAATTTCGCTCTATTTGGGGCTTTGATATTTACGGGTCTGCTTTATCAAAAAGGAGCCTTTGGATTAGTGACACAAGCTTTTTTTATTTTTACGATTTTATCCAGTGCGACTTATATTTTTAATGATCTTTTGGATGTTGGTACCGACCGATTGCATCCATTTAAAAAAAATAGACCAATTGCTTCCGGTGCCTTACCAATATCGGTAGCCTTTTTTGCATTAATTGCCGGAACAGTTATCGGTTTGACTTGGGCATATACCTTGAATCTATTTTTCTTTATCAGTTGTTTGGTATACCTTTTCATTCAGGTTTTGTATACCGGGTTTTTGAAAAAGGTGGCGATTATAGATGTAATCGTAATTGCCTTGGGATATCTAATTCGAGTTTATGCGGGAGCTTTTGTAATTTCGGCACATATGGATGTGTGGTTTTTACTAACCGTAATTTCAGCTTCTCTATTTTTAGCTGTGGGGAAACGGAGAGGAGAAATGACACTAATGATGTCACGGGGAAATGGTGCTTCTACTTTTACAAGAGAGACTCTCAAGCATTATACCGAGAAGCTTTTGGATATTTACACAGCTATGTTTGCCACCGCAACCTGGATTACCTATTCTTTGTTTACCTTTAATCACCCCAAAATTGTGCCGGACGGTAGGGCACTATCTTTGATTTCGATACTACCAAAGACCTTAATCTCCGAAAAATGGATGATGATTACAATTCCCTTTGTAGTTTATGGCATTATGAGATATCTGCAGCTTATCTACGAGAAAAATGAAGGAGAAAGCCCGGAGAGAGTGCTATTTTCAGACAAACCTTTAATTATCACCGTCGGTTTGTGGGTGGTGGTGATAATTGGCGTTTTGTACTATATCGCCTAGGAAAATTACTTAACCAGCTTGGCGTAAGTGGAGGAAACAAAACCCCAGGAGCCCTTGATGTATTCAATTTGATACCAGCCTGAGTTTGTGGATTCTTTGTAGGGGAAAACATCACCGGGGTTGACCTTGGCCAGTTCGTTACTTTCTGTCGAGGCTGTTTCGCGAACCTTTAGCCAACCTGTTGGAGTTGAGAGAATTTGAACATAGGGTTTGGCAATGGTTGCCGAGGAAGTTGCTTGCTTAGGAAGAGGAGTGACTGTTTTGGCGGGTGTGGGGGTAACAAGGCCTGCAGAGGGAGTAGCAACGGCAATAGTAGGGGTGGGCGTTGGAGTTATGTCAAGGGCAGACATGGTGAAATTTAAAACTAGACGATATCCAGCCTGAACCGAAGCATTAACTATTTTGTCCTGATAGCCGGGATTGGTAAAAGTAAAGACGTGAGGACCCGGTTCAATATCAATACTTCTGGGGGAAAAGCCCTCCGGTTTACCGTCGATACTTATCGTAGCGCTGGCCGGAAGACTAACAATGCTGACTGCAGCAGCTTTGTTATTGCTGAGTTTTTCAAAGGAAAGAGTATAGCTATGAGATTTGTCTAAAGTTTCACCAAATTCACGGTGAACGGTAGTAAGAGTACCACCAAGAAGATCAACTTTGGTTTCCCAGGTTTGACCACTATCAACAGCCGTCATTTGGATGGTGTAGGAACCTGGTTTTTTGTTGTCGATATATACGGGAGTTTTACCTACGGACTCGCCGTTTATCACCACATTGGCTTCAGGGCTAGAGGTAACTTGAATGCCGGCTTTTTTAGCGAAAGGATTAAGATTGCACCCGGCAAGAAAAACAGAAAAAATAAGGAGGGCAGAGAGCTTGAATAAGTTTGTCTTCATTTGTGTCTATGATAGCAGATTATGTCAAGATGGCGAATATGAAATATTGAGGCCGAGGCGGGATTCGAACCCGCGAATGAGAGTTTTGCAGACTCTTGACTTGGACCACTTGTCTACCCGGCCGCTTAGGCACTATTTTAACATTATTGAAAGAACAAAACATAAAGTATAACAGTGGTGTTGACTTTTGGGTTTTGTTTGGTAATAATAAATTGTGATTCTAGACAAAAGAGGTGGATATAACAAGAAAAAGATTAATGAAGATTTTTTTAAAGAGTGGTCACCAAAAATGGCTTATGTCTTGGGTTTTATTTATGCCGATGGAACAGTTGAAGATTGTAGAAAATCTTCAAGGACATGTTAAATAAGAAAATGGTCGGTACCTGAATACAGCTTCATGCGAGGGTTCGATTCCCTCTCCGGCCTCAATTTTAGTAGAGCTCGCCGGCCTTGATGACTTCCTCAACGAGACGATTGGCATAGCCCCATTCATTGTCGTACCAAGCGAGAACTTTTACCAGGGTACCATCAACAACACGAGTCATCTCGAGGTCAACAATACTAGATTCCGGACGACCAACAATATCGGAGGAGACCAGGGGTTCGTCGGTCACGGCTAAAATACCACGATATTGGGGGTCATTGGCGGCATCCATAAAAATTTGGTTTATTTCTTCAACGGAGGTGGAGCGACGAGTGACAAAGGTAAAGTCGGTGATAGAACCAGTGATGACGGGAACTCGAAGGGAGATACCGTCAAAAAGCCCCTGGAGTTCGGGAATAGCCTGAGTGGCGGCGACGGCAGCTCCAGTGGAAGTAGGCACAATATTTTGAGCGGCGGCACGAGCACGACGAAGATCACGATGAGAGTTATCTTGGAGGTTCTGATCATCGGTGTAGCCATGAACTGTAGTGAGCATGGCCTTGAGAATGCCGATCTTGGAGTGAAGGATATTGGCTACGGGAGCGACACTGTTCGTGGTGCACGAAGCGTTGCTAATCACAGAAAGTGTGCCGGTGCGATCTTTGGTGATGACATCTTGGTCGTTGACACCTAAAACGGCCGTGGGCACGCCTCCACCTTTGGCCGGGGCGGAAAGAACAACGAATTTAGCGCCTCCCTGAAGATGGAGAATGGCTTTGTCCAAACTAGTAAAGGCTCCCGTAGATTCAATAACAACCTCGACGCCAAACTGAACCCAGGGAATTTTGGCTGGGTCACGCTGGGCAAGGACGGGGATTTTAAGCGTTTTTTTGGGGTGTTCAATCGTGATGTAACCAATGATCGGTTTGGCGTCCGAAGCGTCCTTGGGGTCTTGAACTTCCTCGGAGGAGACGGAATAGGGAAGGGTGCCGTAGGCGGTATCGTGACGAAGAAGATAGGCCCAGCCGGCGACGTTTTGGGAACCAGAAGTGTTGATAGCAACAAGATTGGAGTCTTCAAGGTGATTATGTAACCAAACACGCATGGCGGAGCGTCCAATCCTTCCAAAACCATTAATCGAAAAGTTAACCATAGGGCAGGTTATAAATATAACTAAATCAGTTTAGCATTTTTAAGGGTTTCCAGCATGGGATGGGTGCCACTAACCAGGAATTCAAGCATTGCTCCACCTCCGGTGCTAACGAAGCTAAAAGAGGCATAGGAGAAGCCCAGGGTAGATATAGCAGCGAGGGTATCACCGCCACCTAAAATAGAGTAGGCTTGGGAATCTATGATAGCTTGAAAAATGGCTTTGGTGGCTTGGCTGTGGATACCATCTTCGTACATACCAACGGGGCCATTAAGAACAATTGTTTTAGCCTCAAGAATCGAGCTTACGAACCGAGAAGTGGTTATTTCATTAAGATCAAACCCGTCCGGAGTCCTGTCTTCCTGACTGGCAAATAGCCCGCCGAGAAGGACTTGATCAAACTTTTGACTTATTTTATTGATTATTTCGAGCTTGTCCTGCTTTGCCCCTGAAGCTAACAGAAGGGTTGGGTGAAGGGGATTATCAAGCACCTTTTTGAGAGTTTGAACTTCCTCGTCGAATCTAAAACCGGTTAAGGTTGGTAAAATTTCGGGTATTAAGGTTAAACTGGTTGAGTCACGATATGTAGCAAAGGCTTCATAAATATAAACATCAGCGCCGATAGCTAATTCGTTGGCAAATCCCCTGTCCAATTTTTCTTCTCGAGGGTCAAATCTTAAATTTTCCATAAGGACTAGGGGGAATTCCCCCTTCCATCTCTCCCCCGGAGAAATACCCGAACGAAGGAGTAAAATAGATTGATTTAGCAATCTATTTAGACTGTCTCTTACGGGGGCCAGGCTTAAAGACGAGTCCTCCCCTTCCGGACGGCCAAGATGGCCAATAATGACCGTTTTTTTTGCGTGCTCAAGACAAAACTTTATCGTGGGTAGAAGGGCGAGGAGACGGTAGTCATTTTCGACCTTGCCCTCTTGGCTGATGGGGACATCTAGATCGGCTCGAAGTAAGACGTTTTTGTTTTGGATTTGCTCTTTGGTCAACATATCTAGATTAAGGATATACCAAGTTAGGGGCTAGAGGTTTGACATTGTCAATTTGATATGGTATGATACCGTTCGCTTGAGAAATTCAAGCATTTTTTGTACCTGATGCGGGGCAATACCCGCGTTTATGATACTAAACATACTACCAAAAACCAGAACATCAAACCCTATTTCAAAACTCATCAGACCGATGTTCGAAGGAAAAACTATTAAGGCCGCCTTGGGTGGGGTCATTTCAATGACCTCCTTGGCTTCCGGACTAGTATTCCTCCCAATCGACCAGTCTGTGGTCGCTGCAAACGTACAAACTCTTAATACGGATATTCCCATTGAGACCCGTAAGAGTTATGCCAACGTTCTTCCTGCTTATACAGGTGTTTCTCAAGGTTTCCGTTTTGGACACCCTGGAATCGACCTTACAGCTCCTTTGGGATCTAACATCTACCCTATCAAAGAAGGTGTCGTCATTAAGGTTCAGTACCTTAGATATGACTATGGCAGAGCCGTGTGGATCGATAACGGAAACGATACTATTTCTTTATATGCGCACATGGGTAAAGTCTTCGTTAACGAGGGAGATACTGTAACAACTGAAAAGCCTATCGGTGAGGTTGGTTTGACCGGAAAAACTACCGGACCCCATCTTCACCTTGAAGTAATCAAAAACGAGAAAAATATTAACCCCCAGCCTTACTTGGCTTTGGGCAGGGTAAACAAGAGATAAATAGTTTCCAACAGATTGATATAGAAATTTAATTGATTCATCAATTGTTTATGCTGTGTGGAAAACTTGTTTATTTTGTGGATAATCTTATCGAGAGCCAAGTTTCCTAGTTTCAATATGATAGCGAGAGTAAGGAATAATTTGACAATAGACAATAAAAGACCCCTCACGGGGTCTTTTATGTTTAATACCTTTAGTACCTTTTAATTACATCCCCATATCACCCATGTTGGGTGCTGAGGCTTCTTTCTTTTCTTCGGGAATGTCGGTGATGAGGCACTCCGTCGTAAGAATCATACTGGCAACACTAGCAGCGTTTTGAAGGGCGGAGCGAGTGACTTTAACCGGATCAAGAATTCCGGCTTTGATCATATCTTCAAACTCTAGGGTAAGAGCGTTGAAACCAAAATTGACGTTTTTGTTGTCCTCAACAGTTTTGACCGCCAAATCGGCATCAAAACCCGAGTTGCTGGCCAACCACTGCAAGGGTTTGGAAAGAGAGTCTTTGACAATTTTGATACCTGCCTCTTCGTCAGGATTATCGCCCTTTAATCCATCAAGAGCTTTACGAGCTTTGATGAGAGCAACACCGCCACCAGGAACGATACCTTCATCAATGGCGGCCTTGGTAGCACCAACAGCGTCTTTGACCCTTTCCTTGAGTTCATTTAACTCAACTTCTGTCGCGGCACCGACTTTGATCACGGCGACACCGCCGCTGAGCTTGGCAATTCTTTCAGCCAGTTTTTCCTTATCAAATTCAGAAGTGGCTTTGTCATACTCTTTCTTGATTTGAGCCAAGCGAGCCTTGAGAGATGCCGGATCTCCCTTTCCCCCAATGATCTGGGTGTTGTCTTTGTCGGACCAAACACTGTCAGCCTGACCAAGATCTTCAATGGTGACAGAGTCGAGTTTGCGACCAGTGTCTTCGGAAATGAGTGTTCCCCCGGTTAGTATGGCGATGTCTTGGAGGATAGCTTTTCTTCTATCACCGAAGGCGGGAGCTTTGACAGCGAGGATGTTGAAGTTACCTCGCATTTTATTGACGACCAACATAGCAAGAGCTTCTCCTTCGATATCATCGGCAATGATGACAATATTTTTGGTAACTTTCATGGTGCTTTCCAAGAAAGGAACAATATCGTTTAGAGCACTAATTTTTTGATCGATAATTAGGATATATGGATTCTCGATGGTAGCATCCATATTAGAGGCGTCGGTGGCAAAATAGGCTGATGCATAGCCCTTATCAAACTGCATACCTTCCTTTTTCTCAATCTCAAACTCCATACCTTTGGATTCTTCAACAGTCACAACACCATCACGCCCAACAGAAAGCAAAGCCTCGGCAATTTTTTTACCGATTTCTTTGTTTTGGGCAGAGATAGTGGCGACAGCTTCCCAGTCAGATTCAGAAAGATCTTTTTTTATTTTGCCCAGTTCTTTGACCACAGCGGAAACAGCTTTATCAATACCACGCTTCATCTGCATAGGGTTTGCTCCCTCGGTAATACTTTCCATTCCGGCGATGACAATTTGCTCGGCCAGAAGGGTGGCAGTGGTGGTTCCATCTCCGGCAATGTCATTGGTTTTACTGGCCGCTTCTTTAACGAGCTGAGCACCCATGTTTTCAAAAGGGTCGGCGAGCTCAACTTCTTTGGCAACAGAGACACCATCGTGAAGAACGGTGGGTGCGCCCCATTTTTTATCAATGGCGACGTTTCTACCTTTGGGTCCTAACGTGGTGACGACTGCTCGGGCAAGTTTACTGACGCCAATTACAAGTTTGGCGCGAGCTTCTTCGGAAAAAATGATTTGTTTGGCCATATTTATTTAACAATTGCTAAGATGTCGTCAAACTTGAGGAATTGATATTTGGTATTACCAATCTCAACTTCGTTGCCACCCCACTCTTTGTAAATGACGGTATCCCCTGCTTTAGCGGGAGAACTTACTTCAACACCGCGGTCGTTGATTAATTTTCCGCCAGCTGCCAGGACAGTACCATACTGAGGTTTTTCGGAGTGAGAGTCAGGAAGAAAAAGCCCTGAAGCGGTTTGTTTTTCTTGTTTGGCCGGCTCAACCAGAAGATAGCCTGGGGCGGGTTGGAGTTTTTTGACGGTAAGAGTGTTTAACATACTTCGTTTGTAGATAATTGATAGAGCTTAGGAGTTGAGTATACACTAAATAGCACTCATACTCCTCGAGTGCTATTTTTACTTATAAATTGACCTGTTGTCAAGACCTAGAGAGCTGCTCCTTGAAAATTGGGGCAGTTGACTTTGTACCATGTCATGGCTTCAGTAGAACAAGAGATTTTTTTGGCTTCGTCAAGTATTGGCATACAGTCTACCCAACCATTTGTCGGACAGACAAAGTTGACTGAGCCCGAAACAGTAGAGATTGGGGTGACTTCCGGAGTAAGAGAGGGAGTAATAGTGATTGCTGGAGTTGGAGTAGTAATAGGGACTTCTGTCCCAGGCATAGGGAGAAAACGAGCAGCAACGATACCTATGAGAATACCAAAAAGAACGAGGGCTATGACGATAAAGAAGGTTTTTAGGAAACCAGATTTTTTAGACGATAAGGGAATCTCTTTGACCGGGAGAGGTGATTTTAGAGGTGTCTCCTGGTATATTGGCGGGGAGATCGACTCCGGGCTTGTCGGAGGTATTGGGAAGGAAGGATTTTGTGTCGGAGATACTAATGGCGGAGTTGGGTCGCTGCTCCAGGCTGCTGGTGGAGTTATTTCCTGACTTGTCGGGGAAAAAGATGGGGTTGACGTCTGACTTTGGGGGTCGTCGTATGGGAGTGGGTTGGGTTGAGGGTTGGGGTTTTGGTCTGGGTCCATTGTTGTTATTTTGATTATTAATATTGGTTCCGGAAGTAAGAAGGTTTTTGTTTTTAAGAACATCTAGGGCCGACGTTGTAATTCTAAGTTTACCTCCTTGAGCAGAAGTTTTTGCTAACTCCAAAGCTTCATCATAATTTACCCATTTAAAATCATTGTATTCTTCATCCGAAGGAAATTTCAGATTAGTAGATGAGGAAGTGGCATAAAGAAAATAATATTTTTTACCTTTCATTTTGACCGGATTGCCGGAGTCGAGTTTAAGTTCTCGCAAGCCTTGTTTGTCAGGAGGAAACTCAATTTTATCGGCAGAGAAAAGGGTGGGCTTGAAACTTGCCTGTTTGAGAAAATCTTCACCTAGTTCTTCAGTCATTTCACGTTTGAAAGCGGCAATTGTGGTCTCGTGGTTGTCCACTCCCCCTTGTGGTAGTTGCCAAAGTTGATGAGTTTTTTGATAAACGAAAAGAATTTTGCCGGAATTTAAGAAACAGCCAACAACACTAGGGCGAAGACCTTCGCTTCTATCTTTGTCTAGTTCTTCTAGCGAGGGTTCTTTTGAAAGCACTGGCAGATTTGGCTTTATTGATTCATCTCTCTTAATGGTGGGGGTTTGTTGCTGAGGCCGATAAGGGGGGGGTGAATATGAGCGGGATTTTGGGGGGGTACTGGGAGCATAAATTGAGGCTTGGTTCATGTCAAGGGCTTCGGTTTTGCGATAGTATTGTTCTTCGCTGGCTGCAATAATCTTTTGGCGACTATCGTCTTTAGTTTCCGGAAGGGGTAAGGTTGTGGCTGAGAAAGGATTGGAGATGGAGGCGTTGACAGAAATTTTAACGATGATTTGGTAACGAGCAAGCCCGACGAGATCGTCTTGAGTGTAGAAGTTTCCCAGTTCATTCATGAGACGGTTGGCGTCGGCGGCACCAACAACGAAGCTTATCAAGGTACCGGCATTACCAAAGATAGCGTCTTGAATTTCTACTGGAAGCTGGGCGGTATATTGGTTAGCAAGAATAAGGTTAAGGCGATACTTACGAGCTTCGGAAAGAATTTTTATAAAAGAGGTGGTAGCAAAGTTTTGAAACTCATCGACATAAAGGAAAAAGTCTTTACGTTCTGTTTCGGCCATGTTGGCGCGATTCATAGCGGCGATCTGAATTTGGGAGATAAACATGGCTCCTAGCAGGGCCGCATTATCTTCACCAATCTTGCCTTGGGGGAGGTTGAGAATAATAATTTTGCCGTTGTTCATGAGATTTTCAAAATCAACGGTGGAGGTAGGATGGCTGATAATATCTCTAATTGTGGGTGAGGTAATGAACTGGCCAACTTTGTTTAAAATGGGAGAAATCGCCTCGGACTGGAATTTTTCTGAGTATTTGTCGTATTCATCGTGCCAGAAGTTATGGAGAACCGGGTCTTGAACCGCCAAAAGATACTCCTCTCTGAAAGGCTTGTTGGTAAGGAGACGAGGAACATCGAGAAGGGTGGCCCCCGGCTTACCAACGAGAGTAAGGAGGGTGTTTCTTAAGATATATTCCAGACGAGGACCCCAGGAATTGCCGTAGAGTTTGCTAAAAATAGAGACTATGCCTGAGGCAACTAGTTCTGAGTAAGCCGGATTTTTAACATAGAGAGGGTTGAGATGAAAAGATTTACCAACTACTGAAGGATCGAGATAGGCAACGTCATTAATTCTGTCTGAGGGAATATAGTCTAAGAGGTGTTCGGCAGTATCCCCGTGAGGATCGACTAAGGCCATGCCTTCGCCGTGACGAATGTCATTTATGGCCATGTTGGCTAAGAGGGTTGATTTACCCGTACCAGATTTACCTAAAATATATACGTGGCGGCGACGGTCCTCCCCCTTTTTCATACCAAAGGAAACAATTCTGTTTTTGTATTCCGTTTTGGCAAAGAAATTAATATCTTTTTTTTCTTCTTCGGAAAGATCTTCGGCGATGGGGAGATTTGCTGGTGGCTCCCCTCTTAAGGTCTTTCCCCAGGCAATACCTTTGATGTTGGCGAGATTTACACCTGGTAAATGATAAATGGCAGCTATTTCAGCGTAGTTTAGGTATTGGTACTGATTGGAGTACCTAGCCGAACGCTCGATAATCATTTCTTTTAGTTTTCCGCGAGAGGATGGCTTGACGACTTTGAGCTTAAAACTATTCCCTTCGGAAAGGGCATAGGTACCGAAAGCAGCAGAAATTTGAGAAAGAAGTTGTTTGGAACTTGATTCGCTCTGAGAAATGGCGGCAAGGCGGATATCACAACCGAAGGCTTGATAGGCGAGTTTTTTCTCAATGAGAGGTTTCTGAGCGTTAGGTTGAGATTTTTCACCTTCAGTAACCGGCCTGGGCTCGAGAGATTTACGGAGAGATTTTTGCCAGTTTCCGGGAGCGGCGAAGAGGCAAATTTGGATCACGGCTGCCTGGCCTGAGGGGATACGAGAGAGGCTCCCGAGAATGGCGGTCATTTGATCAACCTTTTCATCCTCGGTGACGTTGATAGGAAGCTGAGAGGGAGAGGAGAGAATCAACTGACCCATCTGAGGCTGGCCGTGAGACAACCAGTCAGCGAGATAGTCTTTCATAGGGGTAATGAGGGCGGTGGGATACTGGGCAGCAATTTGAGAACGAACAAGATGCTCAAGACGTTCCGGACAGGCAATAATGAAGTAAGTTGTCTGACTAAGATTGGCGATTTCCAGGGTAACAGTTTCGTAAGTGTTGAGAAGCCTGTCCATAAAACTAGCCTTGAGGGAAGACTTGATGGAAGCTAAAAACTCAACAAAAGCAGCCTGACCGGTGAGTGAGTCTTTGGCAGGACGAATCTGCAGAACCGAATATTTGGGCAAGGCCATAGGATAAGTATATACAAAACTAGGCGGTCGCGGGGGTAGAAAGTATGGTTTGGACTGGTTGTTTGGAACCTGTATCAACAATTTTTACTTCGGAAAAAAGAACATTCTCGATGATGAGACCCTTGTCTTCAAAAAGTTTGTTTAGTTCGTTTTTGATGGTGTTTTCAATTTGGGTTCGTTCCGGACCAATTTCGGTATGATCAAACTGACTAAAAGCGGAGGAAATACGACTTCTGGAGTAGGGACGGACAACTTTGGAAATAAAGTTATCGCCGATGTTTTCCCAGAGTTCTGGAGCATTGGCTTTGTCGAGCTTGAAAAGAACCGAGCCTTCGATGGAAATGGTTTTATTGTCTTTGGTGGTAGCCGTAATAGGTTCATCACCGAGAGATTCCTTTTGAGAAAGATCAAAACCATGGCGAATAGTGTACTCAAGAATTTGAGCATTAAAAAGTTTGGCTATTTGCCAAAAAGGGATCTTAAGGTGAAGCCCAGGGCCCCAAACGCGCTTAAGGACACCGAGTCCACGATCATAAACACAGGCGACGTGTCCGGGGGGGACGGAAATGAAAAAACCGCCGACGATTTCGTCAACGAGGAAAGAAACAACCAATTTATCAAAATCTGCCATAACTTTCCATATTATATCGTCTTTTCAGGTGAAGTTGGAGTTGGCAATGAAGAAGGTGGGGATTCTGCCACCAGAGAAGGATCCGTAACGGCGTCGAGAGCCGTCTTTTTGGAGAGAGAGTAGTAGAGATAGAGAAGTTGTTTGACTAAGCGGACAACCATGGTAAAAGCAATTGAGGTAATAATATAGACCTTTTTGCCGGCAGGAAGGAACATAAAAATGATAAAACAAAAAATAGGAAAGATAATAACCAAGGAGACGAAGTCTTTTTTGCTGGGTTTAACCGGAGAAAAATAAAGGTGCATCGCTTCGTTGGCGGCAATCATTAAACTCTGAAGAACGTTTAGAGAGTTGTTGGTGTGAGATAGATCATATATTCCCAGGAACATAAGGTCGATGGGTGTTTGAATCTTGGGCATGAAGTTATAGAGCAAGTGGAGATCGGCACCTTCGAGACCGGTGGTAAAAATACGATAAAGCATGAGGATAACCATAACCTGGATGACAACATTGATGATTTCCGAGATAATGGCGCCGGGTCGAGTACGCATAATACGACGAGTTTCGGCCCTAAGACGTATGGGGTCAGAGGCCAGGTCCTTTTTCAATTGTTTTATTTTTTGGGCAATTTCGTACTTGTTCTCGGCGGAGCGGTCGCCGGCCAAATCAACGGGCAAGAGAATGAGACGAACGGAAACAGCAAATAAAATAACGGCAATACCCATGTCCGGGTTGGGTAAAACTTGTCCAACCAGCCAGTAAAGACCGACTAAAATATTAAAAAATGGTTGGTAGAAGTAGGTAGTAAAGATTTCCATTATTAAGGTAATTATAACGAGTTGGTTTTGAGATAATTGGTCAGGATAGGCGAAAGGTCATTCTTGTGGAAGTAGGCCGCGTGAAGAGAAACAGATTCGGTAGTTTTTTTGGGAAACATGTAGAGGTATTGAAGTATAAATAACAGATAGTTAAAGGGGGCGATGAAAAAAAAGGGGGAAAAAAATAAAGTACTTGAGTTCTTTTTTGGGGATTTTCCATGAGATAGTTTGTGGTAGGCATTGGCCAGGTAGTGACTAGTCCAACGATTGGACCTAATAAAGTTTTGATAGGTATCTCCCCTATCAAACAAGGGTCTCACCTGGAGAACTTCATGGGCGGTGTAAATATTTTGGCGTTTTTTGGGCACGGTAAGAGAAAGGGTGTCAAGCCAAAGATTAGGACAGAAAGCATTTTTTGTTTTTTTTGAAGAGTTATCCCCTGGGTGACGACGGTTAAAAACTAAGGAAAGAAGAACTA